>Ga0136643_10016520_pt1 | contig 11098 bp, 6 predicted proteins | sample TergutLab28metaG_FD_96883 | JGI IMG/M metagenome (GOLD analysis project Ga0136643, IMG submission 96883) | Labiotermes labralis P1 segment gut microbial communities from Petit-Saut dam, French Guiana - Lab288 P1 (version 3) (version 3) | ecosystem: Host-associated > Arthropoda: Insects >... | reverse complement strand
TAAACGTCTAAAAAAAAACTAGGACCTCCTTTTAATTTTCCCTTCAAAAAAAAAAAACGGGTAACCAATTTATTCCAAAAAACCACCAACCCCCCCCCCCCCCTCTGCATACAGCAGTGTCATGTAGACCTCATTAAGCAAACCCCAGCATTACGAAGACTCGGATCACATAACACTTTTAGTATCGAACAAATGAAGGGTGTTTGATGAAGCAACTCGTTAAATGCTGAAGCTCGGGGAGAAACTTCCCTCTCCAATTTAAACAATTCCACTTGCTGAACACTCAACAACCAACCCCAAAGGAGGGGATGTTATACCCTTCACCCCAGTACAATTCTCCCGTCCTCGTCATGGGTAGAAGCCACAGCAATTATTATGTTACAATGCGAAAATGCCTTCTGTGTCAAGATTATTACTTTATCGTCCTATTAACCAGTTCAAACACAGTTTAACTTAAAGTGATCAGTGATAACTGCAGCCGCAAGCAATAATTGTCAGATTGAAGTATGTTTTGGGCACTGGGAATTATAATGGTTAGATTCTGACAACCGATCAATATGACCCCTATTTTAAATTTCAGTGATTCACTGCATGATTTTGTCAGCATTTCGGATGCATAGTGTCAGTTGTTGGGATTACTGCAAAATACTGATTTTAAAACGATTTTAAACGAAGCGGTAAGTAAGGACGGAAAACTTAAGCCCGAATAGTCATTGTCACTGTTCAGATTTTTAGACCTTATCGGCTTCCCAGTGCACATCCAAACCATTACCACTACACAAACCCCGTCGGTCTTCTCTTTTAAAATTCGTGATCAGTACACGAAGCACAGGAATGTTATAGTTCACCATTTACAGACTCTGCGAAAAGTCAACAAACTCCAATGCAAATATAAAACAAACCTCCCTGATACCCTTGTTTTGATGGTAGCAACGGGACTTTTTGTCACAGGAGAAGTCAGTTGAGTCATGACCATAGCAGACACAAGCAGTAACTCTACCAAAAAAACAGTTGTTGTGTAGAAAGATAATTAATTAACAGAAGTATGTCAAATTCTGTGTGCTTTTGTGCAGGGGCACGTTGGTTTCTGACCAAGATGGGTGCGACAACAATGGTGTTGAATGGAAGTCCGTCTTATGCAGCTACACAACCATATTAGTTTTTTCTTCTTTCTTGTTTTCTACCTCGGAACTAACGGCCTAATTGTTCAGCACCCGAAGGTATATTAAACGTTACTTAAATACGTAATGTGATTCAGTGTGATCGGCGGATTCCTTCTAGCTGTCTCCTTATCAAACGAAGAGAGAGAGAGAGAAAGAGAGAGAAACTTCTTTATTTAACGATGCTGTCAATTGCTAACATTATACAGCAACTGTAATAGTCGCAGGTAATATGATAATAGAGCACCGGTGAATTTTACGTTTTGTTGAATGTGCATTTCTGCATAATCTTGTAAATAAAGGCAACTTGGTGCACAATTTATTCTTAGTACGTTTATCAATCTCTACATGTTTCGGCCGAATATGTGGATGACTCTCTGCATAGCAGACAGATATCTACAAGGAATAACAAGTGCCAAGTATCGAAAAAAAACTGTTGTTTCTCCTGATGATGGGCACATAGTCGGCCGAAGCATGTAGAGATTGTTAAATATACTAAGAATAAATTGTGCACTAAGTTAGGTTTATTTACAAAAGCACTGGTGAATTCGCTGTGAAGGAAAAACCGAAGTACTCAGGAGAAAATCGTGTTCTAGTGCCACCTTGTCAAACGGAAATATCTTTTTTAATAAAGTATTAAATTTCCGAGCTTCGTAAAAGATGGGATTTCTCGACAAGCCGACCTACTATGGGCTTCTAAAGAACAATTCAGCTCCACTTACTTTATAAGTAACTAATATACTTTTACCTTTCTGCCTACCTGAAGTACCTAATTACTGTCGCCTACAATTATTTAATACAGGTTTTGACGTTTTTCTGACTGTGCATCTCAGTAATTAACCAACTTGATGCACAAATGTTTTGTTTTACAATAAGTGTGCTCGAAACATGTAGAGTCATGAAATAAAACTTATTGTAAAACAAAACATTTGTGCATCAAGTTGGTTAATTACTGAGATAAATATTTAATACAGGTCCACCTACTAATACTGGATGTTACTTAAACACTGCTAATTACTCCTATCATTGCTTGAGCTGGGAACTACATTCTTCCTTCGTACAGGACATTCCAGAACAAACCGACAGTTTCGTTGTCTTTATATTTTCATGTTGCAAACAGTGGCTGTAGATGGACTGGTTGCAGCGTCTTTAATGTGAGTTAAGATAACAAAGTTTTGAACTAAAAATCGAAAGACATTGATGACACAGTAGCCACTCCAGTTATTTACAATTTGTAAATACCCGAAAAACACGTTTATTCTCAGACATTCTGCGTTACGCCTCTATTCATTGTACTGTTACTTACTTACTCCATGCTGCAGAGTCCTTCTTGAGAAGCTAAATGGTTTACAGCTAGTCAAGAAATTTCCCGCATTTCACGGAACCCGAAAGTTCATTACCGCACTCAAAAGCGTCCGTCACCTGCCCCTATCCTGGGCCAGGCCAATCCAGTCCATATACCCACATCACACCTCCTGGAGACCCAACCTAATATTATCCACCCATCTACGCCTAGGTCTCCCCAGTGGAATTTTCATCTCTGTTTGTATGCTGCGCGATGCTTCCCCTAGGAACACTCCTGTTATAAAAGGAAATTTCAGCCTTTTCGTTTCTGAAACCCGAGTAGCTCGTTAAATGAAACAATTTTACAATACACAAAAACAGAACAATTTCATAAAATTTTCGATGATGATAAGCCTTATCAAATCAGCACCATAAAAACTACGTGGTATGATGCTATCCGTGCGAATCTTAAATTCACTTTTACTATAACAGAGGATGATAATTAATCGTAGGCACGAGTGATAGAAGTGAAATAAAATAATATACACACACCTGATATTTCAGAGAAAAATATTTGCAGTCTACGTACAGCAGTAAAAGACTGCGTTGCGGGAGATCTAACCTCCTACGGCAACGGTCGTGGGAGTTCTTGTTCAGGCCCGTTGAACTTGACGTGGGCAGTTGAGGAAACAGCCAAGTGAAAAGTTCTTTGAAATTGCTGTAACAACAAAAGACTAAAAGGCGTACGCCATTAATTCTTATGGGAGTGCGGACAACGATCGAAGTATTCATGATGTCGACATTATACGAAGATGAACGGTCAGCCTCACGCTACAATTGATTTGTCTCAGAATACACGATTCCAGGTTCTAATTACCTAAGAGGATTTGGTCGAACTCAGAGCCTGTCTCAACGTATGACAGTGAAATCTTTGTCTGTGCCGAAAACCTTAATCCGGCATTCCAGCGCTAAGCCAGTCCTTTGATTTATCCAAGTCCACACAGGACACTTCTTGCTGTAAGGATATTCAATTCCAGAAAGCTACGATGGGCTGATCAAGCAGCCTGGAATGGGGAACAACAATTCACAATTTGGGGAGAAATTGCTTCTAAAAAATCCATTTTTAATACGAAAGAGAATATAGGATAAGGCTACCAATCAACTCAGAAAAACTCTGATGATCGGACGTCAATGGAACTGACTGAAGAAGTTTTCGATGGCGGACCTTGGTATTAGAAGCGATAAAAATTCTGATTCTCTTATTGGCGTATTTTATAATAAAATAGGATTAATAAAAAGGAAACGCATTGTTGAAAACCACTATTTACCTTTGTAAAGCGGATTTTCTTAAACTGCAGTAAACAGTTCTGTTTTGTCTACAATAACTTCCTTTGGTAGGGGTTCTGAAGGGAAAGCTTTGGCGCTCAAGGCGGATTCCTTACAAAAGCATCTCTCCTGACTTATCATGTTAAATTCAACATTGTATAAAAGCAGACTTATAATAGCGTAAAATTACTTCTCTGCTTCAAATTTTACCTAAAATTACGTATTAGCATTAGTGCCTCTTGGTACTGCTCTCTTCGTATTTTTTTGTAGACTCACAGAAGTTTTGATACTTTAACCCCTTTTAAGACAGATGTATAACCAAACTATCTATAAGAATTCAATTCATGTCTTACAGGGAACAAATTTCTGACCATCATAAAGACCAGCTGGTTAATGATGTTTACACTGATCGGTGCATATTATGAGAATCGTACGAAACACGTACTTTTAAATATTACATTAAAGGCGAACATTTTTAGTATTATTATCTAACACGATGTTTGTGAACGGTTAAAATCATCGCATTAGTACAAGAAAATAGTCAACGGTGTTATCAATTGCAATACACTTACGACCCTTGAATTACTTAGCTTATAAATTACAAGACAATCCGATCTTTATAATTATGACAGTATTTAAAGGCCTATAAAAAGGTAAAGGTAAAGTGAACCCGTTACAGGCCCGGTGTGGCCCAGAGGGTGGGTAGAGATATAGCTCTACTCTTCCATGACCGCGGCACTAGAAGGGAGTGAGTGGTCAGCAGCAGACCCCGGCCGCACTTTAACCCCGGGAAAGACCCGGTACCCATTGTACAGGAGGCTGGGTGGGCCCCAGGGCCGGTCTGGACGGGCGGAAAATCTCGTCCCCATCGGGATTCGACCCCGGACCGTCCATTCCTTAGTCAGTCGCTATGCCGACTGAGCTACCGGGCCCACATTTAAAGGCCTATAGATCGTATAGTTAATCACTATTTATTACAAAATAATTGTTAATTCTACCCCCCTCCATATGTATTACTTCAAGTGGCTTGTCTTTAGCACAGAATCGCCTAAAATTCTTTATGTCCCTTACCTGATTACCATTTGTTCGAGTATGATGTAGTTCTTCCGCGTCAGTGGCAGCAACTTAAAAAAGAAATAACTTTTTGATTAAGAAATCAGACTTAGTCCAAACTGAAGGCGAGGAGTCGAATCGTATCTAAGAACTATGGCGAACCTTTCACTCTTCTTAACACAACCCGCTATATTAGGCGACTTCAAAATTATGAGGCTTAGCCTATTTTAAAACCAGCTTGTCGTTTGGGATTGTCAGAGACGTCTGTGGTATGAAACAGCACACCAGCAGGAAGCAGGAAACTTGCCTTTTTATAGAAGCTCGAACTCTACCACAAACAAAACACGGAATAATGGTCATTGCTTTTAACATCGACTCCATATGTCACTGTCAATACCATTATAACGTGAGAACAGTGCAATCCATTCCAGCGGGATGGTATTTCGCTATCCACTAAAAACCACAGAATATTGCTTCAATCATTCGAAAATGTGACAAAATGCAAACACGAATGACATTAATACACAAAATTAAGGCCCATATTCTTTATCAGGTTAACAACAGGTTAAATGCGGGGGACATTTACTCCGGCAAAACTTAATTCTTCTCAATTTCAGACAAAAAAAAACCAATGTAGTAATACAAAAGTCACAAATATTCCGTACGCGAAACTAGCAGCTAGTGTATGACAATAGTCCTGACGAGGTATGTCACTGAACTACACATCTAAGGTACGTACCTTGCAGAGGGGTAAATAGAGACAAGACTGCACCGACCAATTTTTTTAAAATTTACTGTATCGAAAAATGCCACAAATAAGTATAAATATCAACCTGATCTAGGTATGCTGTGTGCAAATATTTTGCACGATTGGCCACTTATAATTTGAACTGAGTTTCGTGTAATGTACCCGTTGAGTAAAAATTGGCAGGTAGGAATGAAACCTAATGTATTCCTATACTTTGCAGCATTGACCCAACAATACTTCTTGTAATTTCGGTTAGAGATTTGGCTACAAAACACGGTGACGGACAGACAGACAGACGAATAGATGACCGTACTGCCTCCCTTTCAACACTTAGTGCAAATAAGGCACAAGAAGATTTACGACCCAAATAGAAACTACAGAATAAAATAAATTTTGCCTCATCTTATTTTTAAGTATAGGAATTATGGGTTTTGTGGGGACTGTCCATATATTTAATAACAGTTATGGTTCATATCTGCAGCTGGAAATCTTTTCCTGCACAAACCTGAAACAAGCACGAATTAAATATGTTGCATGGAATGACGTTAGAAATTACGCAGTTTAACCTCTAAATACAGCAAATATCAAATCCGAACTGACTTTCAGCGAAATAACTCGTTCGCGTTTAGAAACTGTTATGAATATACTGAAGGCACATACAATGAACGAGACATTCGAACTTGTCATAATCCTGCTTTGTTTTCAGGAGGGTCTTTAATATAATTTCAGTCAGGTGAGCGGGTATTTTAACAGAAATATAAATGATCTTCCTCAGTCACTCCAGCACCTACCATTCGATATTTAGTCTAAATTACTGGCAGCATCGGTAATTTAACTACAAATTACATACGACAGACCGTAACAGAAAATGCAATAATATACTCTGTCATTAACACGTGATATAATGCTGTAATTCATATTCGAACTTCTTGCCGGATTGCGTACTGACAAACATCTGTAAAAGACAAGGGCGTTTTGTTTGACAGTGGAAGTTGATTACATAAACTGACTGAAGTTACGTAGCAGTCATGTCCTCGAACAGAGTAACAGCTGTGTAACGCTAAACCACGTAGGATCTGACTCACGTTATGTGAAGACAAGTTTAGTCAGTAAAAATGCCCTACAGCAGGGTGTCAAATAACTGGTGGATTAATGACGAGGCGATGTTTGCTTCTCGTATCAGTTAAAAGGAGGTGCAAAGTATTGTGCTCTCCCAACAATTTGTTGGCCCACAGACAAACAAATTGCATGAAATCTTTGTTAGGAATTCCTCTCCACGAGGGAAACACCATAACGGCCCCCTGCGTAGGAAATGGAAAGAAAATAATGCAGAGTGATCATTCAATTCGGGGCTCGGGTAAGCACTTGATACGTATCTTGCTCTTGGAAGAAGAACTTGTAGGGGACAAACTGAAAACTGGAATGCTAGATTTGCATCTTTATTTCCAGTTGACACAAATAAAAAATTTCTTATTGCAAAATTCCCATTAAACCCGCAACCCGCCCGCCGATATCAACTTCCTCTGTAGGATGACAGATCTTCAGAGAGGTCCAGTTGCTGTTGCTTATTTGCAGACAAGTTCACTACATGATATATGATGTGGAGTCCACATAATACGCAAGAAAATATCCACCTTGAAGATAGAGTGCACTGAAAGTGGTTCATGCCCAAGCACAATGTGAGCGGGGAAATTCCACCGCTTCTCAATTCTATCATACGAAATTAAAGGGAAAACTCAGTTCGCTCCCAACACCGACATTTCTTGCAAACATAAACTTTTTGCGGTATGTTGATGTTGGTATATTAGGGTAATGTGTGGCACTTTGAAAGTTAAAATTTTCCTTGTTTAAACGCAACGACTGTGGGAAGCGGCAGTAGTGTCCACCTTTATAAAACCATCTTCCTACTGCCTCATTAACAACAGAAATAAGAGGTCAGCAGCCATCTGCTTCTGTGTTTTCTAACATGTTTCTATCCCCTTGGACTACATTACGCATCAAATTTCTCTTTAAATTATTATCATCATCATCTCTTTTATGTAGGATATTTATACTTATACTCCTGAGACAAACTGTGTCCCTAGGGAATACAGTGTTGCAGCTATTTTGTTGTTACTATTCATGGTGCTTATATTGTTAGTTTCAGTGTTGAGTCTATTGTATTTTTACATTAGTACTTTCCGAAGTATGTGTGCAGTGCCCAATATGGCTGTTATTGTTATTGTTATTATTATTATTACTATACATAGGAAGCACATTTTAGAACGACATTAAAGAACTGGACCCAAGAAAAGCATATTATTATTATTATTATTATTATTATTATTATTATTATTACTAATGTTTGAATAACTAGATATTAGTTTTACATTATAATAAAAATGTAATGCTTAAATTTTTAAAATAAAACATTGATTCATGAAGAAATATTTCAGTGTCATTTGCCACATAATGCTCAAACGCAGAACTATTAAAGCAGTGAACAGAATGAGTTCAAACCATCTAGATATAAACATTAATATGCTACTGCTATCATTAACCATTTAGAATTGTGAAGGGCCTATATATGTCACTGAGCGACTTTATGCTAGAACAATGGATGCAATGGAGATAAGTACAGCGGTAATTAGAAACTTGTTTCAGAAGCAACCTGTTATTTTGCTTTTCAAGTTTCTGAACTTTGTGTCTTGTCCAGTACTAATGAAATTACGATCCGAACACTGAAGTTTGTTGATTATAGTATTCTCTCAACTTAAAATTTTTTTCTAAGAAATAGAAGTTTGAAGGTGAAAAAGAGACACGCACATATATTGATTTATTGCACAGATCAATAGGCTTGTCTGTGTAGGACTGACATAGGCCACTCCAAGTTAAATTACTATAATGAGGAATTTATGTCGCATCGGCTGGTTTGTAATTACTGCAGTACTAAATCTGCAGCTGTCAAAGTGGTTTCTCTCGAAACTAACTCAGACAGGCAGAAGTCTTCTTGAAAAGCTAATAGTCGTCCATTTACTCCGCAAATTCTCCACCTGCTCTGGATCTCATAGCTTCATTATAGTGTCCAAACAACCGGAAAAGAACCCTATACTGAGCCAGACAAAATAGTCGAAGATCTCCGATCCTGTCTCTTTACGATCCATTAAAATATTACCCTACCATCTTATCCGTAAAGTCACTTCTCTTTTGGTCTTCAAATTAAAACTTTCTAGGGATAATTTCTGATCTCTTCCATATATGTCACACATCTCAGCTACACAGTACTCTTAGATTTAATCCTAACTATGTCGAGTCTACCACCATCCTGCGCCGTTGTCACGAAATCTGTGAACCTTAACTTTCTGGAACACTCTGGGCCCAACGGGCCTGTAACGGGACTGCTTTACCTTTTTAACTATGTCGAATGAGGATGCCACACCATTAAGCTCACCATTATGTAATTTTTCCAGCCTCCGCTGCCTTAATTCCTGTTGATTCTCTCTCAATACAACGTTCATTAGATGCAATGAGCCACAGAAGGATCTAGTAACCTAACGATTACAGGATTACTTAGGGAACCTTACAGGTTGTACTGTAATTACCTGGCCCGGAATTACAGACTATAGGTCTAAACGAATAAGTGAAGAAGAAATTTAACCAGCAATTTCTCACTGAACGTGAAATATAGAAGAGTGTTAAGTCCTCACCACTGTGACTCGGTAAACTGAAACTTCTTGTTACGTAACGCCACCTAAGTTGGCACCAGTACACAAGGTTGGTAGCGTCATATCCTAAAAGACAAAATATCTCCACAAAATTGCTCACAAAACGTGCTGGACCTACCATCCATTTTATATATACATCTAAAACACGCTACTAAAGGAAATTAGAAGGGAAGGGAAGAAGAAGAAGAAGAAGAAGTACACAGTTACTGGATGACTTCAACGAAAATAGAAGATGCTATAAATTGAACGAAGAAGCACTGAATCGCAAAGTAAGGAGAACTGGCTTTGGACGGGCCTATGGACCTGCTACAAGACAGACTACTTGATGACGATGATGATGATGCCCCTTCCGCCACTGCAGGTTTAGGTTTTCGCAGCAGTGTAGCTGTGAGCTAAGTTCTTCTGGGATATGACTGCGTCAAAGTTAATCGTATCCCGAATTTTCGAGGAAGTGTAGCGGCTTTATCCTTGAGGGTGGAAATTTTGGAGAAGAATTTTTCTTCTTGAACATAAGTTAGAATAAGAGGCCATTATTTGACTCGAAAAGTCGGTATCCTACTACCTATCGGCAAGGCGTCGTATCCCAGAAGAACGCCACTCTCTCTACATGTTTCGCGAGAAAATCGTAAGAGTTTCTTCCCTTTTCGCAGCCAATCTCTTTTAAAATCTTCATTCTCAGTTCCTGTACGATTCTTGGAGCGTTTGATGCAGGTTCCTATACTCAGACACAGAACACAACATATAGGTGTATGGTACAGTTTTAAATATGTAGCCGTCTGCTACAGTCATTGTTTAGAGCGGTATATGTATGAAGTTTAAAGTACACTAAAAGTATTTCTGGGAATAGGATATATTCTTTTATTTTTCGTCCACGAATTGAACCGCATGATGAGAATGTATTAATAGCAGCATCAGAAACAGGAACGATTATGTCGACGAAAATATCATATTGCCCTAAAATAGAAAAATGTCTGCTGTGTCCTCTTATAAGAGAGAAGCGGGCATGACGTCAATGCTTCAATAAAAAATCTTCGGTTTATGGTACAGGACTGCAGTCTCCGACCATTGTTCACTGTTGGTAAAATCCTAATCTCCGGCCCTTTTATGGGTCATCGTTGTTTTGTGGAAATTTTATTACCTTTCTTATAGTGGATTAAAATTAATCAACTGCGGGTCGAATGTTACCAACCACTGATATAGGCACATGAGAGGAGTACACAGTCTATCAACAATTTTCTGCTAGCACTCAATACAACTGCTTCATTAAATCGACCATAAAAGTACAAGACATAGTCAGTATGAATGTATCTGGCCCGATATAAACTACGTGGAAGTAAATTTGTTTTTGACAAAAATAGACACATCACAGACCGTTTTATGTTTATTGTCGGAGATAACATATTTAAACGATACAAATCAAATTAAAACATGATCAATAATTAAGTGACAGAATGCATTAACCGTCGACTAAATCCGAAAGTATGACTGAATAATGCAATAAAATGGATCCATGCGTTCGGACCAGTTTCCTTGCTGACAAGCACGAAAATGCAAAGAGTATAATTTGCTCCTAATGAAAGATGTCGTGGATTTAAAGCCAACTTTTATCAAAGTCGAAGCATCATTAACAAATTTGTTTTTACAATGAGTGTGCATTCCTATAAACATTATTTTCAACTACTGTTAAGGAAACAATATCATTTTTTTTTACATTCATTGTTCCGTGCATCATTGTAATTGTTTAAAAAATAACCAACACGATGTCACTTGTGGACTATCCTTTATTTTCATGGGTAGTCGTCATTCATTCTCTACATGTTTCG
>Ga0136643_10016518_pt1 | contig 11099 bp, 6 predicted proteins | sample TergutLab28metaG_FD_96883 | JGI IMG/M metagenome (GOLD analysis project Ga0136643, IMG submission 96883) | Labiotermes labralis P1 segment gut microbial communities from Petit-Saut dam, French Guiana - Lab288 P1 (version 3) (version 3) | ecosystem: Host-associated > Arthropoda: Insects >... | reverse complement strand
TTTTAAAAAATTTTTGGGATAATTTTAATTAATTTAAATATTAATTGAAAAAGTTTGCCCTTTTTTTTTTTTTTTTCTTAGGCGGGAAAAAATTTTCCTTTTTCCCCCCCCCCCCCCCCCATTTGAAACTTTGTTGTGAGCCCAACTGAAGTAGATATCGATTTGTTTATTGTCACAAGGACCCTGTTCGCTTTGATTTTCTTCCCAGAGGTCAAACAGAGAAAAAGTATTGCTATGTGCATGTACTGGCCAGGATACAGGAGCTGTTCCTCAGAGCAGACTTGAACATTGGCATGATATTTGGCTCTCGCTTTGCGAAAGTGCTTATGTCTATGACGTTTTCACTGTCCAGGAGTTTTTGCCCCCTAGAACAGATAACAAAATTTGGCCATCCTCTATATTCGCCAGACTTGGCACCGTGCGAATTTATTTTTTTATTCCCACATTGCAGGTCGCTACGGGGACCACAGTTATTCAGACGCTGTCGGCATTTGCAGACATGCGACAACCCAGCAAAGTATGTCAGAAGATCTGTTCGAGCAACGGTTTGAACATTGGATACACCGAACCACCGAGTTACTGTTATGTCAGGGAACTTTTTCGGAAGTAACAGGAATTATGACTGTATATGTAAGTAACTGAAGTCCGTATGGGGGACATTCCTGCAACTTGATTGTCCCAACACTTTGCTTTAAAAGATAAGCCAGAAGACAGACGCACAGACAATAGTGTTCAACGCCCACCATCTCAGACTTAAGTTCCTCAGCGCTTAGTTCTTCCTATCAGAAATACCTCTCCGCATTTAGAAGGTATTCAGGCCGACGAGAGCAGTGCGAGTATTCGGGGCAACTGTTGATATAAGCAGCAGGTCGTAGTTAGAATAGCTCACAGATATAACACAGACGGAGGGTCTAACTTGGCTTTACTGTACAGTTGGTTATTTTTTCATTCCTTTATGAAAACATCGGCAGATATGCCAAAGCACCATGCCTCGAATGAGTACGTAAGTGTGAATGGAGATAAGGTTCACCGATTTTAAACTCCCTCTGGAGATAAAGTGCCAAGCTTCGTGCGTGGGTTTCTTTATCACCTGAAGAAAATTTCCCTTTGCCACTTACTAAGGAGAGGGGACCGCGGTAGTACAGTGGTTAAGATGCTGTGCTACAAATCGGAAGGTCGCTGGTTCGATCCCAGCTGGTGTCAGTGGATTTTTTATTGACATAAAATCCTTCCGATCGCACTGTGGCCCTGGGGTCGACTCAGAATCTAACAGAAATGAGTACCAGGAGTATTTCCTGGGGGTAAAGGCGGCCGGTGCGTAAGGCTGACAACCTTACCACCATCCTGTGCCGTTGTCACGAAATCTTGGAGCCTTAACTTCCTGGACCCCTCTGGGCCTGTCCAGGCCTGTAATGGGACTGCTTTACCTTTTAGTTACGATGGAGAATGAGCCAATGTGGAAGTGAAGAGAAAGCGAAAAAAAAACCTGCCATATCCGGGAAAAAACTCGGGAATTTCAACGGGTAGACGAACTGCACAGGAGAAAGTAACCTGGCTAATTACCTGCATATTTCATGGTACAAAAAATACGTTGTAATTTCAAAGGTGCTTTGTTAAATACAAAGCACTAGAAATAAAATAATCGCAGCATGGCAGGTTGTGGGAAGACAGCTGAGTGAACACTGAAGAAGAATGGCGGCAAATAGCGAAGGAACTGCAATGTACGGAGTCTGCGCAACAGGAAGGCGAAGTACGATTGATCTAATACCCGTCTTCTTCACATTCATACACTACCATGATACTAAGATCTAAATCCGGGGAAATAAATTTATACACTGAAAGGTGATACAGAGTACGGGAACACTGCAAGCAAAGTGGCACTGTAACACCCTCTGAAGGACAGTTCATACTAGTGCCACCTCGTGCACCTGCTGGGTGACATATATAACGAAAAATCCTAACAACACAAAAATAAAATTTAGCATTTCAAGACATAAACTTGAGGTTTTAGTTGTTTTACTGCCTTATTCATTTTTACCTTTCTTTACAATTATATTATACAGAACGGTATCTGGATTTAGCATCAAGAAAGGAACTAAAATGTTAATGGACTTTAAATGATGTAATCATACTTTGTTTAAACTAACCGCATTATTTAACGAAGCTGTTTCCAGTACCAGACTGCACATAGCGTCTAATATTACATAAAATTGAACATAAACCGTTATTTAATAAGTATAAATATTTACTTTCAGATACCGGGCACATCGTACATTCCTGGAGTTATGCCTCCACTTCTATCATACGTTTCGCTGATTTCCTTTATTTAAAATTATTTTCTATAACCGTGGTCAATGTCACACAACAGAGCGCGTCGAAGAACAATATTATTAATTGATTGTGAAACAGACACGATGTGTAGTTCGTTGTCTGATACGCAATTTTATCCCGGCGTCTCTCTGGAGCCCATGATGAGTGGTCCCTGTCACCACGGCATGGCAGTTCCTCAGGTTGCGGGTGGAGGGACGGCCTCCGATATGAAAGGTAATCGAGAATATATTGAATAAGCAGTGGCGGACACCCGATAAAGAGTGGTCATCCAGATTGTGGGTTGGACGAGGTGCTAAAAACTCCTCACTGTAAAAACTGGTCTTCTTACGAAACGGACACATGTGCTGCTGGTCTGGACTGATCATTTGATACGACCTAAGTAACGAAAAAGGGAAAAGAGATTTGGTACGTGGAATGTTAGGAGCCTGTTTAGGGCAGAGTCATTTATGATAGCAGCCAGGGAATTAGCGAGGTATAAATTAAATGTAGTGGGTGTACAGGGGGTTCGATGGGAAAAAGGGGGCACTGTCGGATCAAGGGATTATAATTTTTTCTATGGAAAAGGAAACGAAAATCATCAATTGAGAAGAGAGTTTTTTGTACACTGCAGAATAATAACAGCAGTTAGAAAATGAAAGATTGTTAGTTATAGGATGTCACATAAAGTTCTGAGAGGTCGCTGGTGTAACATTTTTTTTATAGTGCGTGCGCCAAGTGAGCGGAAAAGTGATAGTTCAAAAGACAGTTTTTTTTTTAGGAATTAGAGCAGGTTTTCTATCATTTTCCTAAGTACCATATGAAAATTCTGTTAGTCGATTTCGATGCAAAAGGGGGAAAAGAGGACTTTTTCAAATCGACATTTGAGAATGACAGTCTACATCAGGATAGTAATGATAATGGTGATAGAGTAGTAAACTTTGCCACATCAAAAATCTAGTTGTTAAGAACAAGATGTTCCTGCACCGAAACAATCATAAGTACACCTCGACCTCTCCTGATGGGAAGGCTCACAACCAAATTGATCACGTATTGATAGATAGGAAATGGCATTCGAGAATACTAGATGTACAGTCTTTCAGGTGAGCTGACTGATACTGATCACTTTCTGGTGGTTGCAAAAGCTAGGGAAAATTGGCAGTAAAGAAGAAGTAGCACAGAAGTTTGATGTAGAGAGATTTACTCTCAGGAAGCTAATTGTGCTGGAGGTTAAGAAACAATATCAGATTAATATCTCAGAAAGGTTTGCAGCTTTGCAGAACTTCAGTGATAGCGAGGATATAGATTGGGCTTGGGAGAACTTTAAAGAGATTATCAAATTTCAGTTAAAAAGAATCTAGATCTGTACGAATTGAAGCATTGTAAACTAAGGTTTGATGAAGAATGTTAACGTTTTTCAGATCAAAGGAAGCGGCTAAAGTGCAGCTGTCACAGGATCCGAACCTGCAGAAAATCTAAACAATGTAACACGTGAGGATAGTAGACATTTCAGTAACAAAAGAAGGAATATCTGAAAGATAATATTGATGAACTTGAAACTAACAGTAAGTTCAAAAATATCAGAGACTTGTATATGGGTGTCAATGACTTTAAGAAGGGTTACCAGCCTAGAACTAATGTAGTCAAGAATGAGAAGGGTGATGTCATAGTATTTTGGCTAGGAAATATTTCTCTCAGCTATTAAATGTACATGGGATTAATGATGTTAGGAAGACAGCAATACACACAGCAGAACCACTAGTGCCTGAGCACTAGTGTATAGTGGATATGCCGGCCGTAATTCCAAACCGTTGGCTCTGCAGGTAGGCAGAAGCACTATCCTTTGCGCCGGGCTTCTTCCGTCTCATAAGCCTTAATGGCGTGTGTCTCAATTAACACGTAGAGGACGGAATGTACCCTCAGTTATACACGTACTTAAAGACTCAATTCGTACCGCTCAGTAAACACTACGCTTCTAGCTTATAAAAGCACTCAGTTAATGCTCTTTGGGTAAATAATCGCATCTTCTTCTGAGATCCATAATTGCCAAGTTCCTCAGTGTTGTAGCATGTGGTACACATAGTTACCGCTGGGTTTTGGAGGTTTCATTTAACTGAAATAAATTCGACTCTGCACCCACGATGGGTTAAAAACCATATGCGCCTGAAGAGGCTGTGACCGAGTGTACAGAATTGTTGTGCGGGAAGGCGCGTCGCAAGGCGCAAAAGTGAATCGGTCGGTCGGAATTCTGTGTTTGTGTTTATGTGCGTGTGTGTTTTAACGGTCTACATAAATTTGCAATTTATGAGACAAATGCTGGCGGATTTGTTCGCCTTTTAGAATTTACTTTTCTCAAAAGAAAAATAAACTTGCTCTCAATGAGAAATGCAAGCCAGTTGTTTGTAAGTCCATCTGGCTGTCTATATATTTAAACACGTTTTACAGTGTCCTCAAACAGCAGGGTTATCAACCATGACCGACGTAAACATAATCGGACCAGATGGTAATGATTCATCTTTCATGCAAATTCAAACGCTGCGGGTTAGTGTAGCGGTAAGCAGTTTGCCTGCTCATTTACACTGAGTTGTTCGTCATATTCCTCAGTCACCCCAGTCGATTTATGGGGTAAAAAAATAAGCCGTGGCAAATATTTCCAATTTAACCACTCATCATCTTCATGGAGCCAGGATAGCATATTCCGTATCGAGACTACGCTACGGTCTGGACCGCCCGTTGTTCAAATCCCGGGAGGGGGCAAGCAATTTTTCTCTTCTCAAAAATATCCTAGACGGTCTTCCATTTCAAAGGGTATTGGTGTTCTTTCTTGGGGTCAAGCTGCACGGACATGATGTTGACAACTCATATTCATCCAGTGCGGTCTTTATACGTTGTGGACAGAGACAAATTTTAATTTGTCTCTTTATCATCTTCATTACCCTCTTTAGGTAACGGTAAAGGTAAGGTAAAGCAGTCCCATTACAGGCCTGGACAGGCCCAGAGGGTTCCAGGAAGTTAAGGTTCCCAGATTTCTTGACAACGGCACAGGATGGTGGTAAGATTGTCAGCCTTACGCACCGGCCGCCTTTACCCCCCGGAAATACTCCTGGTACTCATTTTTGTTAGAGGCTGAGTCGACCCCAGGGTCATAGTGCGATCGGAGGGATTTTGTGTCAATGAAAAATCCACTGACACTAGCTGGGATTGAACCAGCGACCTTCCTATTTGTAGCGCAGCACTTTCACCACTGTTCTACCGCGATCCCCCTTACCCTCTTTAGGGTAGATTTATTTCTGGCTTATTTAACGACGATCCTTTGCTCAGAGTGAATTGGTTAATGGCAGCAGAGTTATTGAATAATGAATTGGTCAGGATGTGGAAGGAAACTGTTGTCTTAACTCTGAGTTACTCCGTTGTTATTGGGCTGAATGTACTAAGGGGGAAAATGGAAAACCTCAGTCTGTAAACCCATAGCCGTTCTTTGCATTAGAGGTCAAGTGCAAAGCATAAAGTTCACCCACTGCGGCCCGCAACCAATGGAAGACCCTTGCTTACACATTACGAAATATCGGGTCGCAAAATACGCGGGTGTTTCTTGACTAGTGAGGAAATTATACGATTCAAAAGAAGGACGTGGCTTCGTGGGGTTAGTAGGTGAGGTAGTAACCACAACAGTTTTAATAACAATGGAAGTAGAAGCACGGGGAGTGGAGGTTATAACTCCAGACGTTCTTAGCCTCGGTGCTAGATTGACGTGAGTGGACAGCTTCGCATGTCGGTCTGCTTAGTCGCGAAGGAAAAAGTACCCGGTACTTGCCGGATGGGGTGAGGACGGGGTTCCAGAGCTGCTTTGGACAGTGCAGAGAGCACAAGAACCTCTTACCGCCGTTGCTAATATAACCTTCAGTCCTAGGTCGCCTGGGCCGTGGCCAAGTTGCTACAATCACAGAGGTGATCCGGGCTCCAGTAATATAGACGTGTTATCATTATTACTTTATTATTATGCTAATTGAAATTCGTAAATAATTTAGGGTTTATGATTGTTATTTGCTGTGTTCAGCTCTAAGGTAAAATTGTTGTTTCCTTTTCATTATTAAAGGTAAAGCGATCCCGTCACAGGCCCGGTGTGGCCCAGAGGGTGGGTAGAGGTATAGCTCTACTCTTCCATGACCGCGGCACTAGAAGGGGTGAGTGGTCAGCAACACGCTCCGGCCGCACTTTACCCCCGGGAAAGGAAGAGACCCGGTACTCATTTTACAGGAGACTGGGTGGGCCCCACTGTCGGTCTGGACGGACGGAAAATCTCGTCCCCGCCGGGATTCGATCCCGCACCGTCCAGCCCGTAGTCAGTCGCTATACTAACTGAGCTACCCGGCCCACCCTCTTTATTATTATTATTATTATTAGTAGTAGTAGTAGTAGTAGTAGTAGTAGTAGTAGTAGTAGTAGAAGTAGTATTAGAAGTAGTAGTAGTAGCAAAATGCTACGTTTGGAGCATAGCTTTTTATGGTTTTGAAATTTGGACACTTGAGCAAGTAGATCAGAAATACCTGGGAAGTTTCGAAATATGGTGTTTGGATAGGATGGAGAAGATCGGCTAGACCAACCGTGTGAGAAATGAAGAAGTGTTGCATAGAGCCAAGAAGGAGAGGAATATCATACGTACCGAAAATACTGGCGAAACTGAGAAAAGCCATGAAAATACTCATTCGACATAGCCACATACGTCATCGTCCCAAGTCATAAATGTTACAGCCCGAGCAAGCTTGATCTGTAGCAGCGCTAAACAGGAGCGTGTATTTCATTCTATGTAATAATACAGAATACGACGTGCAACGTTGATTGGTTTATGAGCAAAGGTACTTCCATTGGCGCCCAAGGAAGGGCGTTCCGAGAAAGGGGAAGACGCTAAAGTTAGACGCCGACATGAGCGATGTCATCCTGCCGACTGTAGCAGGAAGGCGAGGAATGCAGACAGTAAATAAAAATAATAGGAACAGGCAGAGAATAGAGATTGAGACACACGTAAAGAAATATTCTTGTTTTAAAACAGACAAGTAACCGCTTTCTTTTGCTCTCCAACAAACCTTCTGTGACACATGTTCGATCCCACATACAGCGCTCCTAAGCTCACGAATTACGACGAGCGGTTACTATGTACACCGCAAACTGCAACTCTCAAACAGCTTTGTTTTCTTATAATAAAACCAACTAGACGCATTAATTTCTCAAACTTATTTTGGAGATAAAACTCTACATGTTTCGGACAGTTCCTCTGTCCATCATCAGGAGTTTTTCACTGTACACACAGCAATGGTATACGTCATACAGGTCAGGATCAGGACGGAACTAGTTTCGTCCTGATCCTGCTCGCAAGCTGTCAGCAAACCTGTATGACATAAACCACTGCTGTGTGTACAGTGAAAAACTCCTGATGATGGACAGAGGAAATGTCCGAAACATGTAGAGTTTTATTCCAAAATTAATTTGAGGAATTACTTCATCTAGTTGGTTTTACTATAAGAATTTATCACGATGCACGGTCAGCTGAACATTAAAAAAAACAGCTTTGTTTTTGCCACCCACGGTGTACGTGTGAGTTTCCTATGATTTTCACAGTAAACATGGATTACTGTCTTGAACAGCATTAACAGGCTCTTTCCTGCATTCGAAATTGATTTTGTTTACTGTGAGGTACGATCTGAAATTTTAAACATTCATCAGCTGATATCTCAATATTTGGGTTTGCGACAGACACGTCCATATTGGTTTCTACACGATCTAGCAAAATTGCGCAATGTGACTACCAGCTTCATCATGTCCGTCCGCATGGATCATCTCGGCTCTCACTGGACGGATTTTCATTAAATTTCTTATTTGAAAGTATTTCGAAAATCTGTCGAGAAAATTAAAGTCTCATTAAAATCTGAAAAGAATAACTGGTATTTTTACATGAAGACTTAGGTACATTTATGATCTATCTCTCTTAAATCTTATTAGACTGAGACATGTTTAAGAAAAATGTCGTAGATAAAATCAAAACACGCATTTTACTTTCAAAAATTTTCCTTTTTTTGGGGGGGGGGGAGGAATCGTGCTGATAATGAGATAACGTAGAAAAATACAGCAAACTGGACAAGCCACAGATGGCAATATGCATACTGGATACTTATGGCTACAAACACGCCCTCAGAATATGTAATACTTATTGCTTGTCCATTGCAACAATTGTTTCGCGACCGTGCCTCAATGTTAAATTACACACACACTGCCTGTCTTGTTACATTTTACATTGACGTGCATAATGTAAACCCAAGGATTTTAGTCTCAATCAACAATACAAATATGAAATCACAACTGTAATTTTACTTTCATGTATTGTAATGGCCTGAAGATTAAAACTTAATGGCCGAAACATGTAGCCGAGTAACTCGCCTGATGAAACATAATAAGTAGTTGAGTTGACGGTGTTTAATAACCACTTTGTAATCCAATAAAACACAAGTGGATATCCAAGGTAAAATGTGAGGAGACTAGACCAGTTGAAGCCCCACACTCTTCCACATTTTTTATTTAGTTCCAGAGGTGACGCATGCTTAAAAAGTTTGTCTAACTAAGCGACATGACTTAACTTGAAGATGAAAGACAGACGTGCGAGTGACTTTGCATTTTGTAGCAAAGTATCGGTAAGTTTCTTTACTGCATTCACAATAATGTCCAGCCTTCCACTATCCATCGAACTTATCCTAAAAATGTGAACCACATTCTTAGCCAGTTGCGTGTTGTGTGGAGAAGCTACATAATTCAAAAGGGCGTTCTGGGACATAAGAACAAAAATTTAAACAAGATCTTCTAAACTAAAGCAATTTTTAATAAATTACGCGGCAATGTTCTACATCATTGACATGCACACCAAAATAGTATTGGCCGCAAAGACTGACACTTTTTAAATTATTGAACACTGCAAGAATTGAAAATTTGCCCCCCCCCCACTCCCACAAAAAAAAAGCGTAGCTCCAAAATTAAAATTTTGTCGTTCAATGGGCCATTTACTTTCACAAAGACAAGTTATGTTGCTGTAACGTACTGGTGAGGCGCTTTCGTGGAACCATTGTTGCAGAGGAAAAGCAAAAAGCATTACATATTCTGAGTGTGTTTTTTGGCGTTAGGTATCCACCTTGCAATACACATGTTTTATATTGTTATCTATGGCCTGCCCTGCTCTACGGCATCCTTCCACTTCATCTCTAAATGACACGATTTTTGAACAAAAAAGGTATTGAATATAAATTGTGTGCTTTGATTTTTCTCTGCAACATTTGTCTATAACACTTTTCATTCTAAGAAGAATTTGGCGAGATATGATCAAATACTTACATTGATATTAACATAAAATACCCGTTATTCTTATCAGATTTTAATAAAATTTGAATTCTCCCAGCAGATTTTCGGAAAATACTCAAAAAACCAAATTTCATGAAAATCCTTACAATGGGAGCCTAGTTGGTCATGTGGGCGGACGGAGAGGCGGACAGGACAGGCGGACAAACAGACATGACGAAACTAATAGTCGCTTTTCGCAATTTTGGGGAAAAATGGGGAAAAAAACTGTAGGTTCATGACGTCATCGTCTTCTCTCTGTATCTGCCTGTTCATTCATTTTTTAAAGCAATTGTCAATAATGGCGAACATTCGTGTAAACTTTATGCTACTGAAGGACACTCAAACTTTGTAATTCATTACAATTAAAATCAGCAACCCGGCTATCTTCAGTTAAGCACAGAACTTTTAACCTTACGCAGAACGTCGTGGTATGAGTGGGTTTGTGACATCTGCAATAATATTTAGTATTTCCTGGCTCACATTCACTTTGTTATCACACGCCACATTTGGTACTTAAATGGAAAAAAAAGCAATCTGAGGTCTGGTGACCGTGGTGGCCAACACTACATACCACGACTGCCAGTCTATCGGTCACGAATAATCATTCATAAGTTGCTGTAACTTGATATAAATCATTGAGAGTGTTGAAAAATAAACAACAAAAAAATATAATTCTGCAGTTTTGACTTAAAGTTTCCGAACACATTGAATATTAACAAATATACTGTATAGTAAATTATTATGTACACGTAGTTCTTAAGAACCTCATCGTACACGATGAAGCTTTGTAAACTACTATACACAACGAGTTCTCTCCCGGACTTTCTGTGTCCATACATAATGAAATTTCATCTTCAAACATCCTAAATATTTTATGACGACCCTGTCATAAGAAAGCCCCTGATATTTTATACATGATTACAAATCGAATGTTCATGAGGATATATTTTTTTTTAATGACATATGGCATGCGATATGGGTTTCCAGTTTATTTTATGTTCATAAGAAAAAAATTTATGGGTATGAACACAATTTGTTCAACCGGCAGACAGTCTTACAACTCAGAGTGACACTCTGATGGACAGTAGGTTCAGTAATATATAATGCTAAGTGCAGAGAGTCTAGAGATACGTAAAATTTGTTTTAGCTGCTTCTGAAATTATAATCAATAGCCATTAAAAAGGAAAACTGTTCTTTATAAATTCACGTGCTATACAGCAAGAGTCGCTTATGATTATATGTAATGATATATCTGATTATATATATATATATATGTTTCAAAACGTCGCTCTACGTTGTCCGACACCTAGACTCCACTGCTTCCTATCTTCCCACTGGCCTTCATTTAGGTTTCTTTCGTTCATGGCCTTCCTTATACCTTCCATCCAGTTTTTCTTCGGTCTTCCTCGTGC
>Ga0136643_10016516_pt1 | contig 11100 bp, 10 predicted proteins | sample TergutLab28metaG_FD_96883 | JGI IMG/M metagenome (GOLD analysis project Ga0136643, IMG submission 96883) | Labiotermes labralis P1 segment gut microbial communities from Petit-Saut dam, French Guiana - Lab288 P1 (version 3) (version 3) | ecosystem: Host-associated > Arthropoda: Insects >... | reverse complement strand
TGTTATGTGTATACTGACTGCATTGTAACTGTTGTTATGTGTATACTGACTGCATTGTAACTGTTGTTATGTGTATACTGACTGCATTGTAACTGTTGTTATGTGTATACTGACTGCATTGTTAACTGTTGTTATGTGTATACTGACTGCATTGTAACTGCTGTTATGTGTATACTGACTGCATTGTAACTGTTATTATGTGTATACTGACTGAATTGTGACTGTTGTTATGTGTATACTGACTGCATTGTAACTGTTGTTATGTGTATACTGACTGCATTGTAACTGTTATTATGTGTATACTGACTGCATTGTAACTGTTGTCATTTTAACAATTCTTTACATTTTAATGGACAAAACAAACTATATATAAACAACCAGAATACAACCGTGAACGGGTAGACATGACAGCAGTTATAGCAAGAAGCAAACCGCCAATGTCAGTAGTTATATTAATGGTCAATAGATAATGAGTCACTTTTTCCAGTGTAGCATAGACTGAGAGTGAAGACATTTTGTAATCACTGTCCATCTCAGCATCATCAGCATGCTTTGCAAGGGCAGGCCTAGCTGACCTGGTATAGCACAATAAATCAATTTATTTCCCTGAGCACCTTCTTCCTCTAGGCTGATACTTTAATTTTCATTCTGTTCCCCCTTGATAAGTTTCAGCCTTGGGAACCTTGTTTCAGCTGAGATTTATCTTCTCATAACTCTGCCTTATGCTTCACATTTCGGTGCCACATTATGTATATTTAGAAAATACTTCACATGTTTTAAGACTAGAAATATCCTGAAAACATGACGTATGACATCTAAGATTCTGATGAACTGAACAGCTTCCACATTCAAATCTCTTTCAATTCCTTAAGACAAAGTATATGCTTGAGAATTAGTAACACTAATCTCTTACAACATTTTCTTATTAATACATCTTTTCTGATTCATTTTTCCTTGCATAATGGTATCAACTTTAATCCCTTTGTATCTGTCTCTGTGGAATATTCCAAATACAACGCTGTTTAAATTGTGAAGAGAATTCTGTAGATCATCTTTACATCACCTGACAAAAAGCAGTGCCACAATGTTAAAACTGTAGCTGATTAGAATCCTTCCATGGCAAATTGATCTTGGTTTTCTTGTAGACAAAATAAAGAGTAATGGCAGTAGACGGCAGCCCTGGCATATTCTTTTGTTAATTCACTTTGCATTTGTGAAATCCTGGCTCTACACTTTGTTTATATAAATATTTTTATACATTATTTTAAATGTAATACGTCAGACTTGCAGCTGACATCACATGAAGCTGATGGAACAAATGCCACCAGATCTTCCGTGTATGAACTCGTATCCCAAAACTGATGACAAACACTGCACCACAGTTAGCCACACTTTGTACCACTGTTAACGTCTCAAATGGGTGTATTAATTGACAGGAGTGTTAACACAGCACACATGGCAAAGTGTAACTACATGCTTGTGTAAGCACAAGACTTTTAAGTAATTTCCAACCATATATTATTCGCCATGTGTAATATGATTCACATTTGAATATAGTACAATATATACATCTTTCATAAATATTCTGTCCAAATATAGTTGTAAAGAGTGAATGTTCATAGATTTGATAATATAAATGTAAGGGTAGGCTATATGTTGGATGCCCAGGGCACTGTCTTTTTCCACTTTGTGCACGCACTGTATGGCTGCCATCATTTCCCTTCAGTCAGCTGTGGAGGTAGTGAGATTACAACAGTAATGTGAAGTAAACTTCACTGGCTGAATAGCAGTATCTGAGAACTAGCTGTGTTTGCATAGAAAGACATCCTATAATCCTCCAACATGAAGGACCTCAACAGCAGCTTCTCCTAAAAATACCACCTCAAGACCAAGTTCACCACTGTGAAGTAGCTGAAGATACCAGATGCAGAAATTACTGGATTACAAGAATGCAAAGAGCACACAACTGCAATTTTGAAGCCACAGTTTCAGTAATTTTGTTGTGATCCTTGGGTACTCTACTGATATTCCAATTTCTTGTGCAAAGTGCTGAAGTGTCTTATAAGGCATGTGTCCAAGCTGTGCACCAGCACACTCCAACTTTTTTTGTGTCACTAAACAATGGTGATGTTTTATTTTCCCAACTATCACACACACACACACACATATTAGTTGTTCTCACTTTACTGCCAAATTCTGATGATTGTTTCTGTGGCAAACTCTTTAAATCCATGGGAGATCTGTCTTTTTTTTAAATATTCATATAGAACACTTGAAGACAGAATGTAAACTTATTCACAAAACACAGATGAAATATTACGAGACACATAACAAAATTATTAATGTTATGGCTTCACAAAACCACAGTTTTGCACATTTCACAGCCATAAGATACAGTAATTTCTGAAACTGGTACATCCAGTCAGTGAACAATGGCTGTGGTTCATTCAACATAAAAAGATCTGCAGGTGAGGCTCTTCATGAATTTAATGGACAAATATTTGAAAACAAAAAATAACCTACAATGGAGCAGACAAAATCCACATCTCCTATATGAAATTTCATTCCATAATATGAAGGTTGGTTTTCTATATATTCCACATGTCAGGAATATGACAGAATCTGTACTTTATGCAGAAATTATTATTTCTGAGAGTGGAAGATACTGCACAGAAGCCAGCAAAACTGCACCATATAGTACTGCTGAAGCTGACTACAGTAAGAATGGTGGCAACAGATGTAAGGGAAAGGTCACAACCTGGCACAGCCACCAAATAGCCTCCCTGTGCTACAACAAGCAGAATATTTACTCAGTGAATGCTTGTGATGATATACGATCAAGGTAAGGCGAGAATCACTGCCTCCACATGATAACGCTGTTGTGAATAACAACAGCTCTTTATTCTTGTGGATATTTTATGTGCATATAACGCAATAAGCCTCACACAATTGAGAAATCTGTTCCTTCTAACGTCTATCCACACATTACTCACCATCACAAGATATTCTTTGTTTATATATTCTGCATTAAACAATTCAAGCAATTTACTGTATTAAATAATGCTTACTGAAGAAGGTAAGTAAGTCAATAATTTTTTTCATTACGAAAAAGGAGGTTCTCTATGTATGACTACAAGTGGAAAATACTTTCTGATAGAAGTAAGAACTTGGAAGAATCGCAGTAAAAAATGCAAAAACAATTTACTTATATGTATTCATACACATATTATTTTACAGTCTTTGCAGTAGCTCTTATTATATTACATTGACAGATGAATAACAACATCATTTGAAAAGATATGAAGGAGGTACTTGTGGCCTAGTTTGAGGTACTATCCCAGAATTTGCTTGTAGGCACTGAGAAAAACCATAAAATCTCTCAAAGTAGCATATGTCACAGCTGAGGCTGTATCTGGGCACCCCCCAAATACAAATCAGAAGCCAGCTTATTCAGTTGCAGAAAAAAACATTGTACATAGACATATCTGAAGATGGAATGGCAGAACATGTCAGTTAATAACTGGATTGCTTTGCTTTCACTGGTCAGAATTCTGCCAAGTCTTAAATCTACCAAAAATTTCCTCCTATTTTTATGACTTTTATGACTCAGTAAGACTCAGTGAATCTAGCGTCTCAATATATGACTCACTTGCTGACAATGAGAAGCTCCTTGGTGGTTGCCTGTTTCCTCGCTCGCTTCCACATGTCCAACGTAAACAGCGTACTCGCGCTGTTGAAAACGGAACTAAGGTCAGACATCAACGCTGCCAACATGACTGCTAGCATCACTCCACGTAGACCTACATGGATAGAATAATAAGAAACAAATCTGCCTTGAAGAAAGCTAGTATTATGTGAATACACTCGATTGGAAATTGTGAGGGAATATGTGACCTTAGTGAATTTGATGTTGTTAGGACTTGACTCCTTCAAGGGTTAAACAGAGAGAAAAACTGACGAATGAACAATGAGCTTCTGACCAACAATGATGTTCTGTTTCCTACACAAAGATGATCACAACCATTAAAGTTAGTGTGACTGCCAAGTTGAATGGTTCTAAGTTCATAAACCAAGGACCATCTGTCTGGCAACGGCGACTAACAAGCCTCACAATTCTTTCCAAGCTTCGCAACAAGCAACACGATGATTTTATTCAGATTCACTAGCTAGGTAATTTTGGATCTGAAGTTAGAACTACTACAGAGCATGGGAATAATATATTCAAATGACAATACAAAATTCCTTTACATTTCAGGCCAAGGTATCTACACAGCACAAACCTACATGGACACAATGATAAATTTAGTTATCTGTGATGAAACTTACCACACTTCTCTAACACGACCTAACATAATGATACAAGATGGATTGCCTTAAGATGAACGCAGCTTCATAAGTGAGGTTTACAACAGAGTGTTATGACCTTTAGGTTAAGACACTACTGCACCTGACAACATTACAGCCACCCATACGCACCTGATGGAAACAGATGAATATAGCCACACTGTTCATGACAGGGTTGCACTGACACATTATGGTTGGAAAGGGAAAACACATCATCAACCACAACTCCGTGGTGAACTTAACAACGCTGGCTTTCATTTCACGCAATCAACAAACTTCAAATTCCTACAAAGACTAAGTACACATGACTCTACAGTCCACTGCAGTTCCAGACAAGGGCCAGTTGACAGGCACAACATAAATAAGAATGCATATGAAAACAACAAGAATTAAACCAGCCAATGTATTTTCTACAAGTACTGACAAATTCTCAGTTGTTCACATTTCCTTCTTTTATTTCTGCCTTCCAACAGCCCATTCACTAGAGATGTGTGGTAATAGCACATAGATGCAGGACATTATATTGGTGCCACAAATGACACTACACAATACTTACCTACAATTACAGCTCCATGGAGATCAGGGTGCATGACCCACGTATCTGTCACTGGAAGGTGTCCATAAAAAAAACAAATAGTAACTTTAAACACATACCTGATGGCAATATACCCAGTACAAGACGAGGATAGGCACTGTTAGAACAGCTCACAGGGTTACCACATATTTTCTTGCAGATTTCTGGTTTCACGCAGGCTACGTCATCGGTGAAGAGGACTCGGCTGATCATTCCAGGCAGGACCATGATAAAGACAGGTAAGATCTTAACATAACCAGCTAGAAGAGTACCTCCCTGAGCATGTGACAAAGACTTGGCAGCAAGAGCTCTCTGCACCATCAACTGTGTGGAAGACAAACGGAATTGTCCAAATTACTTTATCTTATATTTTTGTTTCAGTTATTTTCCTGTTCATTCATTTCTAGTCCGTTCTACCCCTTTTTGCTTTCTCCTCATATTAGTATTAATTTTTTACTGCATCATGATTAAACTTCTTATTAGAGCATATACTGATCATAAATTAATAATAAAAACTTTGAATTTATGTTTACTTCATTAAAACAATCATAACCTCAAATTTAATAATAATAATAATGACAATAACATTATTTATTACAAATTTATAAAACATATCAGTTCATTCATATGGTCAATATAAGTATGCTCTCAGTACTTACCAATTACCAAGCCTCAAGCCTTTCCTTGTTATTAACTCGAACCACACAGCAGTCAAGATAATTGTTAACATTTTCATGTAAGTTTATTGCTTGAAAGCAATGCTGCCTCACCTGATCAGCGCACCAGTACCAAATGGAAGATGGTGTCTGTCCAAGGAGGAAACCTGGCCATGGCATGTCAGAATTTATCGGGTCTCTTAACATGATCCATGAGTCCTGACGTGGAATACCACAAGTTGTATTGGGATATGTCTGGTTTGGTACAGCTTGTAGATAACGCACTATTAACTCATTCCAACCTCCTACTGCCATAAAGCCTAAAAATCAGACATACAATTAACAAAATAATTAGTCAAGTATAATCAGAGACAGAATCATCAATGTGTTATAGATCAAGCACAGCAATCACTATGTCCTCTTAGATGTATGTATGAATCGGATTCTGAAACTGATAATATATCCTCTGTCGAAGATTCAAGTCTTCTGGCATCTAATGCCACGCCAAGTGTTAGGTAGTTACTGACAATGCCATCATCTTCAGGGTCAAGCACTCAAAGTAGAGACTTTTCCATTGTAACCCACCAACCTCTCAGAGATTTTGTTGAAATTCAGCACAGGATACTTCCACTAAAGATTATAATGCAATTCCAGTCTTCATGCATACCAAAAAGTCATCCTCATGGAGGTCTAGCACCACACCCATTCTCAACCTCATCAGTAGATGCAGATGAGTAGTCAACCACTTTACCCACTAGAGAAGAGGTTGTGTGGGCCCCAGAGCCCTTCTGGACATTGTAAAGAACAGGAAAACCCCTTGCCCCTAACAGGAATAAAACCCTGATACCTCACTTTTTCAATTACAATTCTGTAATGGAATAAATGTGCTAGCATGAGGCCATCTCAACACTCTTTGCATTCAACATTTCACAAAGAGATTAGTAGACAATGTGTGGTTACCATTCATAAGCAGAAGATGTAACTGTGAATATCTGCAGGTTGCCACAGTTTTCCTAAGCACTGAAAGCTGTGCACCGAGCTCCACTTCCTATCCACGTGACACTACCCACAATATGAATAAAGATGTTGCAGTCTGATGCTGTCAACCAATATAAAATGTCACACACATATACATGAGCCAAAATAATGTTGACAATGTTACTGTCCCCAGGAGCTGGGGTAGTGTAGTCAGTATACTGGCTAGGATACAAGTTGCATGATTTGGGGTTCAACTCCAGGCCAGGGCAGAAGACAGTCCTTTTCTCCAAAACTACCAGAATGGCTCTGAGGCATGCCCGGCCTTCTGTTGCATGGGTACTGCATTAAGTGGATGAGGTATGAAGCTGACCATTCACCCCCATCTAGTGCCAAGATTATGAATGAGTAGAACTATACCTTTGCTTACCCTACATAATTTCATGGTGTGGACATGGACAACTTTATAATTACATTTTATGTTACCCTCCTCAAGAAAACACCTGCATATTTCTAATCAACATCATCCAACACAGTAAGATTATAATGCAAATATGGCTTATCATGAGAAATCAGATATAATCATTCTGGTTTCAGACAAACATGACCGGCAATGTACACATAATTATAACAATGAGGCGCATTTGTGTAACCACTGTTGCCATGGAAAAGCAAAAGTGCTACGTATTCTGAGTGTGTGTTTGTAGCTTTAGTTACCCAGCATACAACGCACATGCACTGTGTTGTATTCATATCTGTGTCCTCTCCGGCTGTAACATATTTTTCACCTTAACTCACAAATGGCACAATTCCAGGAAAAATTTATTGTATATAAAATGTCTGTTTGATTTTCTCTACAACTTTTCTCTAAGACATGTGACATTCTCAGAAGAACTCAGGGAGATATTGTCATAAATGCACATGGGTCTTCATGTAAAGTGCCTCCTGTTCAAGTCAGATTTTAATGGAACTTAATTTTCCTGAACAGATTTTAAAAAAACACTCAAACACCAAATTTCATGAAAATTCATTCAGTAGGAGTTGAATTGTTCCACGCAGACATATGGACAAACAGGCAAGACAGTCAGAAAGCAGCTAATAGTTACTTTTTGTCATTTTGCAAATGCATCTAAAAATTGTTATAATATATGCAGTTTACATAAAATGCAATGTTTGTCAAAGAGTTCCCTCAATTCAACACACCTGTAATTGTGACAACAAGCGATCCTGATATGATGATGAAGAACTGTAGTGTTTCCATATATATAACTGCAGCTAGTCCACCAATAGCAGAGCAAATGTAGGTTAGGCACAGCAGTAACACAATGCTGTACCAGATGTTCCAACCCATAGCCTGCTGGATGAACAGAGATCCACTGTAGATATTAACCTGCAATTATAAAACATTTTTCAATGGCTTATTTGAATTCATTTCCACGTTTATTTTTGGTAGTTTTTACAACAGCAGCTCTTAATATAAAAATAAATATTACAGCACTTGAGGGAAAAGCAGATGTAATGAAAGCTGAAATTCTTTCATCATTAAGTCATCATGTAGCGGATCATTTTTAGGTTTATGGCAACCTAAATCAAAGGACAGTAACTGCTAAAAAATCTGTAGTTAGGAGCAAGCAAAAACTTTGCTTACATGTAACACTGAGATCTGCTGATAAAAAGTTATCATTAGGTAGCAGCAACACTTACTGTACATGAGCTTTCCAAGTTCAAGGCAAGCATATTAAGTGAAACTGTGATTTCAGTGTATCACTTAATAGCTATTATGCATGACAGCAGATCAAGAACAGATTCACTCTTTCTTAACCATGCATGCATGGACTGGTTGGTCTCACAGCCTCATGGGTTTATCCCTAGGTACACATTCAGTAGGAGGCTGGGTGGGCTCCAGAACCTGTCTGGACATTTTGAAGAACAGAGAAATCTCTTGCCCCTGCCACACGGTGCAGCCCATAGCCCATTCACTATACTGAATATGCCATATGCCCATAATTAATTCTGTGATTAATTGAAGGTCACATTTATTGCTGTTTTAAGCCCATTTCATTTATCACTTATAATACCAACTTACAGTTCACTGGTACTGCATTTATTAGGAGAGTGATCAGAACACCGCTGTATCTTACCGATATCTTGGTAAAGATGTACAGGATGAGTGACAGGGCAGCTAGATAGATTCTGATCCGTGTTCCACCAAACCTTTTCATCATGTATTCGGGCAGTGTGCACACCTGTAAATTAACAGCACTGGCATCATTGTACTCCTTGTAACTGCCTTGTGCTTCATCCACCATCAATGATTAATTTGTTGCAAGAAATCTGAATATGAATCAACAATAGCTCCTATTTAAAGAAACCTTCTAGTATTGTATTTATACAGTAACACTTGACATTTATTGTAGAAATTCATAAACACTTCTCAGAAATGACCAAGCATTTTTCTTCTATCACGAATAACACCAAATAAACCCAGACCAGAGAGTCCATTGTTTCTAATGACATATATCTCGTGAAAACTGCTGGTTAGTAATATTTAAACTATAGAAGATGAAAGAAGAACTAAAAATTAAAACAGACTTCCAGGCAGACTCATAAAGCCCTATTGCAGAAACTTCATGCATACAAATCTTCTTCTGTTAATGCACAGTAACGTTACACTATCGGCCAACAACAGAATGCAACAAAACTCCTGGGTTACTATGCTGGATTTGAACAAATATGTCAAAGTCAAAAGTTTTTGGTACTTTCATTTGCAAGTATCATTTGTGGCAGTAGTGGTAGCAGCAGTAACAATAACAATACATATATTCCATCTGGGGAAACTTATTCTGTCTACATTAATATTCCTAGAAAAAAAGCTCAATGTTTCTCACTGCCATTATTTTTAAATTATTTATTTGAAAACAGGATCTCTAGGTTAGGTTGTATCTCCATACATTTGGCACGCCTATTGGTAACGGTTCACAAGTTCTCGTACCAAACAAAAGCTAAATATAGTTTCCAAATGCAACAAATGCAAATGCGATGGCCTCCTCATTCATGACGTTTCTAGATCACACACGACACATCGCAGTTAGAAGGATTCCTCTGGACGTGTGATCATTGCGTCGCAGAGACCTCTACCTGACAACACATAACACTCACGACAAACATCCATGCCCCCGGTGGGATTCGAACCCACAATCTCAGCAGGCGAGCGGCCGTAGACCTACGCCTTAGACCGCGTGGCTACTGGGGCCGGCTACTAGAATAATTAGACTTTACAGTTGTGCCTATAAACGCCATGATGACATACAGGAGAAATAGAAGAATAGCTACACTCATTCTTAACCATGACACTGACAAAAGTGAGTGGTCAGCTTTACGATTCGGCCGCTTTAGCCCCGAGAAAGAGTCCCCGGTACCCATTGAATAGGAGGCTAGGTGGGCCTCGGAGCCGGCCTGGACAATTTGGAAAGAGATGCTGCTGGGACGCGAAAGATAATTTATGACAGTAACAGAGGGAATGAAAGACCCCAAGACCTCATTCTGCAGCTGAAAATTCCCATGGACCCGCAGAAACATTGCTCCAAAAATAGAAAATTTGGGCGCGCGCTCTCAAAAAGACTCGCCGGCCCTGACAGAGGGAAATACTCTCTCTACGTTCTGAGATCTATACAGAGCACAAACATAAAATCTGCGGGTAAAACGTGGAATTTTTTCATGTTAAACCTGGTTGTACACAAAGTAACCACTCGGCTTTATTGTGGTAATTTAACCAGCAGTTAAAATTTCATTTCTCGGTACCTCATCGCCAATTCGCCACATACGGCGGAAGAACGCGTTGCTGTCCTCTGCACTAGTGCAGAAACCGGCCGTAGCATAAATAATCCCACAGAAGGAACGAACGAGAAAGAAGCACGGCTGGAGTTTGATGTAGCTGCGTACAGTGCCTCGAAGACCATCTCCATTTTCACTAAGACAATACCGAGTCTCCGCCTTTACGTACCAATGGAAATTTCCATTCCGTGCCATCTGCTTTCTCTGTTAATGTTCGCACACTGACATTTCCGTTACTTCTCGACACACAACAGAGATAACACGCAGTGCGAAAATAACATAAACGCAGTAGTCCTTGCATTACAACTATTCACACGCACCCATAAGCGTCCTTGAAGGGTTTTCGACTCGAATAAATTGTTTTCAAAGAAGTTCTGCCTAAAATACAATAAAACGACCAGAATTAAGTAAAACTGGTGACTTCTCCACAGGACATTTCCAATTGGGTCATAGTGAATGATGTAAACATAAAAGTTTGGCCGATCGCTATGGCCGTGCGGTCTAAGGGTACGTCCTGCGTGCCAGCGACCAGCGTGCACGCGCGTTTCTTCCGCTCTGACTTGAGCGGACAAACACATGAATGTAAATGGGGCTGTCCTGATTGGGAGCGAGTAGCGAGCGAGCGTGCAAAACTGACGCTCTGGCTGGTAGCAACGACCAAGCTTGTTTGTCCACTGCTTCCTGGTCGCTTGTGTGTGTGTGTGTGTGGGGGGGGGG
>Ga0136643_10016509_pt1 | contig 11103 bp, 7 predicted proteins | sample TergutLab28metaG_FD_96883 | JGI IMG/M metagenome (GOLD analysis project Ga0136643, IMG submission 96883) | Labiotermes labralis P1 segment gut microbial communities from Petit-Saut dam, French Guiana - Lab288 P1 (version 3) (version 3) | ecosystem: Host-associated > Arthropoda: Insects >... | reverse complement strand
CCGTTTTTTTTTATTTGCCCTCCTTGAACTCAATAGGCAAACAACTCCTTGGGGGGGGGGGGCATTTGCCCATCCCAGTTCGCTTATGTCTCTATCTTTCCTTCAGTAACGTGTTTTAGACGGCAGTTTCTTCGTAAGGTCTGACCAATAGCCTTTCTTCTCTTTCTTGTTTGTAGTATAGTCCTCTCCTCCTTGACTCATAGTAATACTTGTTTGTTTACCATTGATCTCTGTCTAGTGTCATAGTTATGAATTGGTGGAGTTATATCTCCATTCCTGTATATTACTCAATGGCGTGTGCAGGGACAAGCTAAGTTGTTAACTCTTCTGTAAGCTTTAACCCTTTAAACGCCGAGTTAAATCCCATCTGCCATCTGCTGGCATTATTAGCTCACCATATTCTCCACGTTAGCAGGATAGGGGTTAATATAAAGAAATCGGAAATGCTTAAGTAACAGGAATGACCCCGTCCCCGGAAGTTAAGAAATTTATCCAGCAATTTTTCCATCTGCACTTAGTTTATTTGTTGCTAAATAACAGAGATACATTACTTGTTGTGTACTGACTGCGGAGCGCCCTAATTTATGAGCGGCTTTACCAGTTTCGCATTACGGTACCTGTGGCCTGAAGGGCTAGAACGCCACTGATGCGGTGTAAGTGGAGGGGGAAGTAAACTGATGCTTTCTTTCCGCACGACTGCCCTTCCGGGAAAGGTAGAGATCAAAATCTCTTGCTCTGAAAGGTACGCCTGAATAATTGGAATGTTTCTGTGTGACGTGGATTCTGGCGGATTGTCTTCCGGATATTTTTCAACGTACGCCTGCTTGCTGTATTGTGATATATCGAACAATGAAGTTCTGTATTGTGTATTTGCATATTCTGGAGGCTTGTGTATGTCATAATTTGACATCTCAGAAAAATATCGTATTTTTATCCACACTTTATCATTTTTTCCACCTTGTCCCTGTCTTTTTCTTTCGTCTTGTTTCCTCCTTTCTTTCATATTCACTCCATACATCCTTTCCTTCATTTCTTTTTCTCTTTCTTCCAATCTCTCGTTATGACTTCCTTCTTCCCCTTTTCCTCTCTTTCTCTTTGTCTTCCTTGTCACTTCTGTATTTGCATTTCTCTTATTTCTGTCATTTCTCCCTTCTTATGTCTGTATGACCTTGCGATGTGTGACTCCGGTCACCCGACGTTGCTTTCAGGTGGTTAGCGTTTGTGCGTCTACTCGGTGTTGTGTCCCTGGTTCAAATCTCGACCTACCAATACCATTTGTGTAGTTCTGTCTGTGGTCGCATTCAAATTCTCAGGTAGTCAAACTAGGTTACCATGACTTCCTTCCACTTCATTTGCATTTCACTGTCCACCGATCATTCTACTGCTCGACGCTAGCAACCTCAGGTACCGTTAAGCGTTGTTAAATAAACCACATATTAATGAAATTAATTAATATGGTGGGGTAGATGGTTGGATAAGTCATCGTTACTTGTTACATTTGGAGACCACGCGTGTTGTATATTTTGTAGGTGGTCGAATGTCATTTACAGAATTGCACGTGAGATTGTACGTTGCGTGGTTCTTGTACAGACACTTCCCGACTTACGCAACAGTTTCAGAAGGTCCGGCGCAGTTCGGAATTCAGTATACGTGGGGTCAACCGTACCTGCATATAAAAGGGAGTCCAGGTGATATCCATGCTCCAGCGCACTGGAACCCGATCGGCTGCAACGTGAGCGCCGTGCCGCCTCTTTTATCGCCCAGCAGTATTCTTCTACCACCTTCTTCTCACTGCGCTTTCAGCAACGGAAGGAAAAATTTGGCTCACTTTTAAAAATGTTATTTCTTTTTCTTCCACTTTCTTAAAACAGCTTAAGAGTGTAGCACAGTAACTCGAAGTTTGGTACGTCAGGGAGTGTATGTAAGTGTATTTGTGTACTGCTACTGACGTTGCAGAACTGGCGTCTTCCAGTCGAAATGTGTGTGTAAATAGGGCATGATGAGAGGAGTAGAAGAGATGGACAGGATTCAAGGTAAAGCGTGACAGGCCTGTTCAGGCGGCCCTGCGTGGTACTACTTGAGCCTTATGCAAAGTAATCAAAGTAGTTACTGTGTATGGATGGAGGAGCAGTGAACTGTGAATTGTTTACATTTATTGCCGTGTCTGCCCACATTTACTGGACGTACTGTGAAATGCTTGGCGCGAGATGACAACGCAGGTGGTGACTAATATTGAAATCCTGAGAGTTCCCCCTCCTTCCCCCTCCCTCCGGAGGAGTAATTTGAAAAAATCGTTTCTACGCATTTAAAATTAGCCGTAATATTAATGGCGTAGATATGCGGCCGCTCGTCTACTGAGGTTGTGGGTTCGAATCCCACCGTGGGCATGGATGTCTTTTTTTTTGTGACTGTTGTGTGTTGTCAGGTAGAGGTCTCTGGGACGCACTGATCACGCGTCCAGAGTGGTCCTGCCGACTGTGATGCGTCATTGTGTGTGATCTAGAAACCTCAGGAATGAGGAGGCCATTGCCCGCGTTGGGCCGCAGCGCCACGGGGGGGGGGGGGGTAATTTTTTTACCAATTTGTTAAGTCCAACTTTACAATTTTATCTTAAACTCAAGTTTTTAAATGACTTCATATTGTGCTTGCCCAAGCCCCTCCTACACACACACACACACACACACACACACAAAAGTGATATTCTTGAATCACTCAGAGTTACACATTTGATTCTGTAGAGCCACTGTTTGGAAACTAACAAACGGCAACTAAACCCAACAAAACACGCCCGAACAAGGATATTTCTGAATATTCTGACAGGGATGTTTTCCATCGGACTTGCTTCGAACTTCTGACGATGTTGTCATATACCATAGGTGGCCAGACTTTTAGACTCAGTGATTTGCTGTAAAGACAAAATACTGCTCGATGTAGGCTACCATACTCATGTTGTGTCAAATACGTATATAAATTTAAAATAGTACAATAACATGAAACATATAAAAGCATAGGGTAAGGTAAAGACAAAGGTCACCCTATAACCTGTCACGATGGCCCAGAGGGGGAGTAGAGATGTAGCTCTACTCTTTCTTTAACCTCGGCGATGGATGGGGTGGGTGGTCAACGCCACTCTTCGGCCGCTTTACCCCCGGGAAAGACCCAGAACCCATTGTATAGGAGGCTGGGTGGGCTTCAGAGCCGATCTGGACAGGTGCGGAAAATCTCGCCCTCACCGGGATTCGATCCCCGGACCGTCCAGCCCGTAGCGAGTCGCTATACCGACAGAGCTATCCCGACTCCATAAAAGTACAGGGTGTTTCATTTATTAAAGTTGGATCTTTTCACCCCCCAAAAAATTTGTCATAATTGCAAGGTGTTTTTAATTAACTGTGCTATTTCGAAGTTATATGCGTGACACTGCATTTCTTGCCATTATTTACTGGAAGAGAGTTCATAATTACTGAGTCACAAGTGAAGGCAGTATCTTAAATGTTCGTCAGTCAGGCGGCTTTGGTATCTTGATTTAATTATCTTCATCTCGGAGAAGGCTTCTTCGCAGAGGTATAGGTTGATCAAAAACGTGCTGTCAAACGAAAGGCTGTTTATTGTACAGGGGCGGCAAATAAATTTTGACATCGACCAAAAAGTGGCAGCGATGGACCGAACAGCTTGTAGATCGCGATCGACTGTTTGGCCACCTATGATAATAAAATAATAATAATATTTATTAACTGCAATTGGGTTTTCACCCGGTGGCAGTGGCTATTTTACATGTGTACAAAATATGAAATTGGTTACTAATAAATTTAAGTTGGGAGGGCTACATGAGAAGCATGTAGTGGCAACTTGGAATCTTGGGAACCATCTCAGCATTTGCTTACAGACACAGGGAAACCAAGAAAAACCTGTGTCGAGGTGGCCGGTGACAGGACCTTCCGAATTCTGACTTCTAGCCAGCAGTCCGGCATCTAAGGTAAAAAAAAAACAGCAATGCACACACAGTACAACAACTACACATAATATGACAACAATACACACAAGACACCTACAACAATACACACTGCCAACCAACAACAATTACACACAAGACAACTTAAAATAGCAACAATACACACGAGACAAATTAGAATACAACATTTACAAAAGGTAAAAACACCCAAGTAAGAGAGTACTGTGTACAGTTTCTTGTAATTGTTTTTTTCCAGTCATGAATTCCCTTACGCCTTCACACCAGTCCTGCACTTCTCATCACTTACTACTCCTATAACCCTTTTCCATAAAGACTCGTCCCCCCCACCCCCCTATACTCCACTTCTCTTCACCTCATTCCACTTCACTTCACTTTATTTCACTTCGCTACACTTCATATTAGATAACTTATTACTTCACTTTAGACCCTTCTCTACACTTTTCGATGACTTCCAAAAGCTTCCATTTAATTCAACTCAATTATCACTTTCCTTACCCTCTTTTAAAAAGTGATTGGTTTGCCGGTAACTGTGTTCCAGTGTTGGATGGTCCTATTTACAAAAGAATATTTCCCTATGTCCGTCCTTTGCCTCCTACTCCTAATTGTTCTTTCATGATCTACCCTGCTCAGATAGTGTGGCCGTTGTAATCTGCCACCAATAACTTTCCTCGCGCGTTCCTCAGAGTACGCTTTGAGGAGTGCACATATGCATTATAACCTCTGCCATATACAATCACAATCAGCAGACGGGAGGCAGAGTTTGCCATATGAATGGAAAGAAAGGTGTAACAAGTTACTGTTGATCTGTGTGACGTTAGAACAAGACTGTTTGGGAGGTAGACTCCAATTGAAAGGTGATGGCACACGGTGACGCACGGGAGGGGAAGTGAAGGGGAATCTGGCGAACGGAGTGGACTCGCCCGTTTCGCCGAAAGACGAAATCTGATTTCTGCGCGTGTACCATCACATTTCAACTGCCCTCTGTTATTAAGAGAAAGGTAAAAGTGAGGCTGTACTTGTGGGCCTGTCATTGCACTGGCTTTAGCTTCGGTACTAAATGGAGATAAGTATCAGCTACACGCTCCGGTCGATATATCCCCGAAGAAGGACCCCATCACTCATTGAATAGGTTGGGCCTGAGAGCCGGTCTGGACGTTTCGGAGAAGTGAAAAATTTCTCCGAACCCCGGCTGTTTATACCCGCAGTGTCTTCACTGTGCGGCCGCGGTGTGGCTTCTATTAAGGCCGGCCTTAATTCGCAGCAGTGATTAGTACAAATTGTGGATGACTTCACATCTTACGTTTATCCCTTTAAAGCCTCGAGGTTACTTTGATGTGCACCAGCTTTAACATTCAGTGCCCATACAGTATATTCATACGTTCTATACGGATCTCAGATCAAGCAGCATTTATTTTTATATACAGCTTAAAATTAAGAGTTCTTATAACAGAGACAAGGCGTGTTTACTGCGCGGTACGAACTGAAATTTAAATCCAGTTTAGGTTGAAGCAGGGGTGAACAAATCCCGGGCGCTTAATCATCTGGTCGGTGTGGGTGGTTTGTTGTTACGTAGCATACATTTTCTGATTGTCATTCACTACAGATAGTGTAAGCGTTGGGGATCCCACAGTGCCTACCTAGGACATTCTTTGTTTGGATCTGTATCATGAGGGCTTGAAGATGACCCATTGAGAGTTGAAACATGTAGCCCTGCTGTTACAGTATATGTTTTGTATTCATTTTGTTGTGTTTGACACATTTGTCCCTTATATTCTATAAACACTTCGGGATGGTAAACATCAACTTTCATTGTACCTGTTTGATTTAAAGATCCAGTTCGTACCGCTCAGTAGACACTCTGCATCGGTTATAAAAGCCGATAAGTTATTTCTGCAAAGAGAAATACTCGCTGTTTGTTCTGCGATCCACACAGAACACATAAATTGCATTGTGGGTAGAACATAGAATTTCTGAATGTTAAAGCTGATGGTAAAGGAAGCTGAGGGTGTTTGAGAACATGGTGTTGAGGAGAATATTTGGACCTAGGGAAAGAGACCACTGGAGAGACCTAGGCTTAGATGGGTGGATGATATTAGGATGGATCTCCAGGAGGTGGGATGCGGGTATATGGACTGGATTGGGCTGGCGCAGGATAGAGACAGGTGGCGGACGCTTGTGAGTGCGGTAATGAACCTTGGGGTTCCGTGAAATGCGGGGAATTTCTTGACTAGCTGTAAACCAGTTAGCTGCTCAAGAAGGACTCTGCACCATGGAGTGAGTGTAAAGCTGATGGTACATAAAGTAAGTCTTAGGCTGTAAATGTGTAATGTGTTGTGTAAGTAATTGACAACCGCATTTTTAACACTAATTTATGTGTAAAACACTGGGCCAAGGACTTAGACGTGATGCATTTAATTTTCTAACGTATGTGGGATAACGTACTCGTATACAAAGAAAAATTATTCGTTTATCTTTGAAGGAGTGCAGGTCTAGACAGATCCATGCTAAGCCCTGGTCGTGGAGAAGATATACGGAGAAGTTTATTGTGATATATATGAGAACATTTGGACAAGTGCTGGCACAGTGCTTTAGTAGAGACCACGAACTCTTCCTACTCTATACTCTCACATCCATCCTGTCGCCCGTCACTTGAGGTTCCACAGATATGTACAGCTACGTACACGTATTACTGGACCGTCGTCCGTTCATTTCTCCATGTGAAGTCTCCTGCCGCGTTTAATTTATGTTAGGCATGTCTTTTCCTTCTTGTATCAAATACGGGCATATTACAGTGGTTGTTGTGTTTGTTTCAGGTGAGTGTTTATGCTGGCTACACATTGCACTGCTGGGGAATCAGGACGGCCAACGTTGACTTTAGTTACTCAGCAGGTAGGCTCGTGCCTCACATTGTTTCCACTATATTTTTTACTTCCAGCATCGTTCTGGTTTTTTTCAAGGTGAATCATCCTCGTTGTGTTCGTTAATCAAAGGTAAACAATATGCAAGAGTATTACCGTCTGAACACAACTATATTGTCAGATACATGTAAGTATCTCAACTTCATGTTTCGGCCCTTATGGCCATGGTCAGGTTGGATACAGTATCAGAGGAAAAAAAACTACATAAAAACTACAAAGTACAATATCCCCAATGACACTTCCAGGTGAAAAACGACGTATACTATAACGTCATAGATGAAATATGACATCGTATAGATCTACCAAATACAACATCTTCAGCAAACAAGCCCCCCATATCTTTGTAAACGAGATCTCGTCCCCCATTTACACCACACCAATATTTGTACTGTACCATATTATATTGTGTAGTTTTTTCCTCTGATACTGTATCCAAACTGACGATGGCCTTAAGGGCCGAAACATGTAGTTGATATATATATACGACAATATAGTTGTGTTAAGGGCGGTAATACCCTTGCATATTGTCTACCTTTGATCGTTCTGGTTCATTTGTAACAAGCCCTTTGTTTCACGAATAGATCATTTAAGAGCGCTGTATCAGTTGTACATTTTACATGTTTTTGATGATATGGTGGATTTCGCGCTTAGATACGAATGTACCGTTTACTGTAAGGCTACCAGGGCGGTAGTAACAGGATAATGGAGTTAATTGTATAATGAGAAGCTTTATGATTTGTACCCCTTACTTTCTGTGGGTCGGGATAGCTCAGTCGGTATAAGGACTCCTTACGTGCTGGAGGGTCCGGGGATCGAATCCCTGTGGGGGGCGAGATTTTCCGCACCCGTTCAGACCGGCCCTGGGACCCATCCAGCCTCCTGTACATTGGGTACCGTGTCATTCTCATGGGTAAAGCGGCCGGGGCGGGGCGTTGACCATCCACCCCCATCTAGTGCCGATGTTAAAGAAAGAGTAGACTTATACTTCTAGTCCCCCACTGGACCTTCATGGCATGCTATAGGGTGAACTTTACCTTACCCCTACTTTTGCCCTTACTCCCCACTTCCTAAGCAGCGTTCACCACTGTTCTCTGTTAGGTACGAACTGAAACTTTGTACGTATTAGTTTTCGTCCTCAAAGGTTTAAGCATTTCACGGTCTTGTATGGAAACCGAAATGCATCAGTGTTTTGTGAGACGGCCGCCACAGCTCTTTATTCTTCTAGTCCAAATTGTACAGTTTCTGTCAGATCGTGTTACTACTACGTCACATGTTTACAATGACGTCCTCAGTGGCCTGTTCACTGCAGGTAAGCTAAATGAACTGCGTACTTTTTCTTTTACCCGCACATTCACCCTTCCTAAATTATTTTCATTATTTTTCGGAAAGTGGTAGAGTCCAATTGAAATGTGATGGCACACAGTGACGCACTGGAGGGGAAGTGAGGGGGAAACTGGCGAATGGAGTGGGTAGTCAGTACCCTTCACACTACCTCGGAACATGGCGTATCCAGCATTACTACCGCTGATGCGCACACCTCGGCTGCCAGTAGCCGACTGAACTGACGCCCCCGCCAATTTAAATGGGCTCGTCCGTTTCGCCGAAAGACGAAATGTGGTTTCTGCGCGTGTGCCATCACATTTTAAACGCAGTCTACGGTGTTCCGTTTTATGCAGTGACAGGAGTGCGTCGGACAGTTGCGACGAGGACTAGACGCAGCCACCGAACCCCACGTCGGAGTAGTTGCCAATTATGCTTCATGCTGTTGAGGTCCACGTTTCAAATATTGTCACGTAAATTTCTAGATTTTATGATTGTCTTCAGTCAATCCAAGCATATGCCGAGATAATAGCCACAAATCGGCCACAAAAATTATTCTAAATCCTGTTACAGTTATTTATTCCTTAATTGCCATATTTATGATCTTAAAGCACCGAAAGCGATGTCAGATCAGAAATAAATAATTAAACACACATACCTAAAAAAGTACCCATTTGTGTCTGTGTATGTGACTGTACATTGCCTGGGTCAGATTATTTGCACGGTATGTACTTTACAAGCCCCTTGCTCCTGCCCACAGTCGTGTTTGTTTTTGAACAGAAGCATCACGATGTGTTCATAAACGTAATGTAATATTAAATAATGTACGTCAGCACAACTATTTTATTACACAAGGTAATTACGTAGGCTACATGTTTCGACTATTTAACAGCCATCTTCAGGCTTATTTTGTCAGTTGAGACACAAGATGCTATGATCACGTGGGATCCCATCGTGTTTACATTCATGGAATACATAAATGATTTAATTTTTATGTATTCCATGAATGTAAACACGATGGGATCCCAATATGTGCATAGCATTTTTTGACTCAACTGACAAAATAGGCCTGAAGATGACTGTTCAATAGTCGAAACATGTAGCCTATGTAATTACCTTGTGTAATAAAATATTGTGCTGACCTACACTGTTTAGTATTGTATTGCTTGTTTGTTTTGCTGTCGTGAGAGTCGATGCATGCCTCTAATAACAGTGGTGTTACTTTTGGAACGTACTGTAGTTGCTCGTACTGCGTAAAGAAACCTTTAATGATGGGAGAAGATGTGAGGAGCCAGGATCTTGAAAACGAGTTATAGAAGGAAAGAATACTTACATGCGAAACGTTGGAAATCAGGAGAAGAAAAGAGAAGCAAGAAGTATGGTTGTTAGGAGGGAACACACAACTGGTGCAATTTACCACCCAGAAATATGGTTGAAGGCGTTGTTCGTTAATAACAAAGTGACCATTACTACCAGTGATGTCAGCCTTAAAATTATGTATCCTGTCTATCCTTTTTTTTAAATGTATTTCCTCAATCCTTACATCCACTTTTCTTCATGTCACGTCTTTTTTCTTTAACTTCTGAAGCAATATTGATACTCCACGTCTGGCTGGCTACATTGAGCCTTCGCTGGCAGTTGCGGGAATGAACATGGGCTTCATTCCCTCACTCAATCACTCAGTCACAAGAACATGATGGGGCTACTATCATAAAGACAATTATGTAAGAGACATTCGCTTGGTTAACAAGTTGGATTCTAGGTGGAAACAGCCAACACGTTGCAGAGGCGGTAGGAGGCTGTTCCAGTGCAGACCGACAGAGACCGACAGCTGTGGTGGGTGTTTGTTCACCGTCGTCATTAGACGTTGCAGCAACCTGCCATAAACAATACCGATTTATATGCAGGCGTACGTTTATAAATACCCAAACAAAACGACCGCCTTACCGTATACTCGTACTTTCTATGCATGTGAAATTTTGTCTCTTTTTCTCATTTTATTACCCCATGCATGCTACATGTCTAGCAGTCAAAACATTATTCTTACCCTAATAATATATGGCTAAGCGTAACCATATAAATTATGAATATTTTTGTGAAGTAAAATTTTTTTTTCGTTCATCTTCGCGTTGGCCTCTTTTTTTTTATGCCAACCAATTACAAATATAATTTCAATAGAATTTGTGACGTAAGGGGAAAGTTTCTATTTCTTATTGAGTTTCACTTCCTTATAAAAAGGATACGGTTTTCTGTTTTGGCATATGAAGTACGTTCTGGATTAAACATTTACTTTAAACGTTTGTTGATTCCATTCGATGCCAAAGACGTTGAGTCGCCTGTTGTATATACGGTAGGCTGTATTCTGTGCACGGTAAATGGGAGTAAGCTGCGGAATTACTGGCCTGTGAGATGCGTCGTCCTTATGGCCGTCGCAGCATATTTTCTGAAAACGGCGGTATCTGTCAACAGCCCGGCGTCGCTACCCAGAATTCCGTATTCATAATATTTTGTGTTCGACCACTGTGTTTTTACAAACGGAGGAAATGGCCATGTTTGAGAACTTCTGGACACTTACTGTAGTGTGTACTGAGGAAGTCGTTCGGATCTAAGTGGGACGCAGTAAAAGGAGACTGGAGAAAATCGCATAACCGGGAGCTTTATTATACCTTTTTCCTCAGCGTTTGTTATAGGGGAGGCGTAAATGGGTGGATAATATTAGGATGGATCTCCAGGAGGTGGGATATGGGTCTGTGGACTGGATTGGGTTGGCCCAGGATAGAGATAGGTGGCGGACGCTTGTGAGTGCGGTAATGAACGTTCGGGTTCCGTGAAATGCGGGGAATTTCTTGACTAGCTGCAAACCAGTTTAGCTTCTCAAGAAGGACTCTGCACCAT
>Ga0136643_10016508_pt1 | contig 11103 bp, 9 predicted proteins | sample TergutLab28metaG_FD_96883 | JGI IMG/M metagenome (GOLD analysis project Ga0136643, IMG submission 96883) | Labiotermes labralis P1 segment gut microbial communities from Petit-Saut dam, French Guiana - Lab288 P1 (version 3) (version 3) | ecosystem: Host-associated > Arthropoda: Insects >... | reverse complement strand
TTGTGCGCTGTAGCTATGGAGGCCTGTAGGTATTTTTTGTATTCTATTGTATTCTCTTCCTTTTAAACAAAGTGTGTCCGCCTCAAACATGTTGTGTCTTCTAGTGACCGCCTGGCTCATCTTCGCCACATCGTCACCGGTTATATATCCTGACGAATGATAAGTTGATGTCCTACCACCCTCAGGGGATATCGTAGTTTGCGTGTGTTCGAGAAGAGTGCATTAAAAATTATATATCCATTGTCTATTTAACGACACTCTAAGGGACGTCGAATACAGCGACGAGAAGTGACATATGAATCAGAAAGAATGTTCAAGGAAAAAGCCGTAGCCTATTTTGAGGTACTACATCGGCAGATGTCAGGCGGGACTAAAGAAAACGACAAAAACCGTAGTCAGAAAGCTCCTGATCCCGTCGAAGATGCGAACCGGTAACTTCCTGAATACAGTCAGCAGCATTACTGACGGAGCGAACTTTGTAAATAGTGGTGCTCAGGAGAGCAGACCCAAGAGACGGGAAGTAACGGAAGTATGAAGAATATATATATATATATATATATATGGCCATAAATTTCATAATTTGTACTTTTCATCACCTAACCTTTGCCATACAATTAGGACGATAATATTAAATTTTTTTTCTGACAAAGTTTCATAACAAACATTGCTTGTTCTCTTCCATTTTTCTGCCCAGGTTAATTTCTGAAGATGCAAAACACCGAACAAATTATTTCACCATTATATTAGCCTGTTTAGAACTACTATATTTGTAATTACTCGGAGCTACAAATTCATGGATTCTTGTGTATGAGCTGCAGTTCATATGCACTGCGTTGGAGCTGTAGAAACAAATGTAAATCTGGGAAATATTAGGCCCTATAAAATGGAAATTGTGTCATGGTTTTCATTTTATACTTGCGTAAACGTCCGTTAGTATCATATGTATGTCTAAAGCAGGGATTCCGAAAGCTAGGGTCACGACCCAAACCACGACCACGAGAGCGTTAGGACAGGTTGTCACCTGCCCATACAATGACGTGAAAACAGTGGATGAGTAGGTTCTGTTGTTTGGGTCGCAAGGGCAGCGTGCTGCACAAATTTGCGTCGTAGGCAAAAACGTTGGAGAAGTTCTGGTCTAAATGGTAGGCTACCGTTTCAGTGTCAAGTACTGTCTCCCCATGCTTTTTATTCTGTTGATCACGAGGAAAAGTACATAAAACCGTGTGTGTGTGTGTGTGTGTGTGTGTCTGCCGGTCTTTCTCAGCACCCCCACCTGCCTGCGAGGCATCCCACTGCTGTTTGTTTTCCGGTCGTCGCTGCTAGCATACCAACTGGATCGAGTCATGTCGAGTTGAATAGAGTCCGATTCACTCTGTAAGATGCTTCAAAGGGGAACTAATTTGTCTGGCGGAGAGTACTCAAGTACCTCGGTCGCACTGCATGAGTCAAGTGGCGTGAAATTGAGGGTCAGATTCGATTCGATTGCTAAGGACTCTGATATAAATGTGCCCAGAGCCTTAGGTCTTCAACTGCAATGCAGGACGACACTTATAACTGTGTAACTGTGTCAGAGACACACAACCTGTCGACCGTTTCGACAAGACTGATGTTGTAGGTCTTTTTTTTTTTTTTTATTTCAAGAGATGCCGGTAAACGGCAGTTTTGTTGTTTTGCCGAAGCAAGGAAGAATGTGAGAGACACAAGGACAGGAGGAAAGTTAAGTAAAGAAAGGGAAGTCTAGAAAGAAAGTGAAGACACAGAAATGATGGAGGAGAGTCAAACGGAAACGTAGAGAAAACTAGTAAGACGGAAGGAGATAAAAATAGGGAAAAAGGAAAGGTACTAAAAAAACCCAAACAAATATCCTTTTTGGAAAGATCGCTAGTTGTTTTCAGTTCTCTCGCATGTTTACAGCAATAATGGTGCAGTACGGTCTACTGGATCGTTAAACATTACAGTTAATGACAGTCGGTCGCTGTAAATAATGAAGGCTTGCTCCGTTTAAATATTCACACACGCACACTTGTGCGAGCTAGCAGATGATTGGTTAGCCTACTCCAGTATTATTTCTAACCTAGACACAAGTGGGGAAAAGAGGCGCATATGAAAAGCGTCGACGGGTAGAAAACCAGAACACAAATTTTGGCTTAAGGGAAAAAAAATCTCCTGCGAGGAACTCGGATATTACCGTCAAATGGGAAAAACAAAGCCTCGCAAGAATGGGAATGGGTAGAAAACCCCAGAACAAATCCCAATTTTTGTGCTAGTACGATCAGTCGGATTTTGCCCCGTTTGAATATTCTTTTTACTATATCTCAGTAACTATTACTTTTTTATTTTTTCTTTCACATTGTTTTAAGACTTGCCCCGTCCCCTTTGTTCATGTTTGTCCTTTTCCCCATATCCTCTACTGTACTGTAAGGAGTTTTAGATGAACGTATTGATGGCGCCTTCTGTTTAAAGTGGGGATGTTACGATGAACTTAAGAAACCTAAATTCCGCAAAAGACATGCAATGTGCTGGCCACTGTTTACGGCAATAAAGCATGTTGATAGGGTGATGAAGCAGGAAGGTCATTGCAGTAATTACATTTTTCTGTGCTCTGTTCGGTGAGTTAGTGAGCTGAAAGGTGTGATATGAATAACCGCACATCTGCCACAAAATTAGCCACTAGTCTATCCCTTGCTAGCCACGTCTCTGAAGATTGCCACAGTAGGCAGCTACATGCCAAAGTGCCATGTATTTATAAACTACTATAATTTTATTCTTGTGTAGTTGCTGGAATAAATATTGTGAACTATTTTACTGCACGGAAAATGGGTAATTTTAAATAGACCATAAATCTGATCTCACTTGCAGCTGAGTACAGGAGACTGACTGGCCTTTGGCTGAGAGGCGCAAAGAGAGCCGTCGTAAGCCAAAACCTGTTCCATAAGCACAATGTTACAAATGGGGGCTCTGTTCCTGGAAACCCCTTTCATATCATAAAGATACCAAACGGTCACGACAGAAAATGAAACGAAAATAAAACATTGGCCTAAATACCGACAACAATTTATGGAGTACAAACACTTAATGAAAAAAGCAGAGCATATAAAATGCAGTTTAGGGTGGGTTCTTGAACAACTACCGCGAAAAAATCCATTCACGAAGCGCCTTCATCTTCAGCACTTCAGGCGAGGGTGTTTTGTTGAAGAAATTCTTGTGGGTGGGGAAAAGATTGTCTGAATCGTGAACGTGTGACACAGATTTGTATCAACGGGGAATAGAAAAGCTCTTCACACGGTATGATAAATGCCTCAGTTATAGGAGGGACCGTGTGACAAGATGGCTAAATAGCAATAGGCCTGCAGGTGAATCTGAATTTTTCTAATTATTTCTGAAAATAAAAATCAGACTTTGATATATGCTTACGAGCAGAATGACTGTAAATTGTTTTATTAAGGACTGTTGTTAAATCAGTACGTCGTACAGGAACGAATGATAAGGTGATTTAAATGGCAGAAGGAAACGGATGTGGAATTTTGTTATTTTGACGAAGTTTTGCCAATATTATTTCAGAAAAACTAGGAAAAAACGCGTGAAGTCTCAGTCAGTTACATTCGACGGTGCAGCCAATATTCGAACATGGAATCTACAAAATACAAAGCAAGTGTGTTAATTAGCATAAAGCAACGTCCAGTACCGATTACAACGTGCTGGCTGCTTACACCCACCGTGCTACCATGAATACAGCAGGGTTTAGACTTCGTTTCTTGTGGCTAAGACAAATCACAGAATTAGCCTTTCGTAAACCAAGTACTTGAATTGCTTGGGTAAAACACCGGACTGTTCGACGGAGCACTGCATCAGGTTAATCTGAGAGGAATGTCCTGAATAAAAGCTGCAGATATTTATAAGATGCGTGTGGGATGTCTTACATAAAATTTGCAGAAGATTATCCAAATATAATTTTTTGTTTTTTTTTCTGTCATCTAGTTCAGGAACTTGCAGTGTTTCTCGTATTAAGGCCCCCTTAAGATATCTCGCTAATTCTGTAGATTCCCTCCCCAGACATCGCAATTCGCGTACCCCCAAACACAACTCGAGGCAACATTAAAATTTTGAATATTTGCAATTCAGAAATACAAAATGCGAAAACGATGATTGCGTGAATAGGGGGGAAAATATTAAGTTACAAAAAGTGCAAGTTCCTTAGTAGAAATGACAATAAAACTAATTTTAGGAAAATCTAAAGCAAAAAAATAAACGTTGTTCTGCTTAACTCGCGGAATCGCAGGGAAGGTGATCCCAGCTGATAAATCCTTACATTTCATAGCAGTTTAACTTTAAGTCTGTGTTTTTCCTGGATATAAATGGCTTCACACAACTGGTTAAAATCACGTGACAATGGCCGAAACTAATCATACTTTAAATTATTAAAACGCTCCTTCTTGATTTGAAAATATCTATTTCTTTTTTGTAAATGACATTTACACCTCAGAATACTGGAAATAGCTTCGTCCAAAGAAAACGAGAAGTTCCGTCCAGAACTAGTACAGCCTGCTATACTATTCGAAGAAAGACACAAATAGCCATTGCTGTGTAACTGATGTTGTAAAATTTAATCGTCTTAGCTTACGACGTTAATGCATGTAGTCGCCATTTTAAACTTAGAAATGTTGAAAGACACTGCGATTTTATACACTAGGACTGTGACCTTCTTTCTTCCTCCGCCTCTTCGCATTGGCCCTGCAATTCAGGCTTATCTTGGTACCTGACGGGATACGAACCGTCGAATTTAGTCTTCCATGTTCCCTAACCAAGAACCTTTTTTCCGATTTCCCTAGCAGAACTCATAAATCCTACTTCTGACCCTAAAATTTCGCGTGTCTACCATCTTGTTATTGTTGTTTGTAGGAAATTAAAATTAAGGTGTTGGATTGGAATGAAACGCCACGACGTTCAAATGTTGAAATTGGGACAAACACACACACACACACACTCATGCAAGCACGCACGCAGACACATGAGCATATATTAGCTAACTTTTTCTTTTAATGTAAGGGATGCATATTAACAGCGTTCTGGAAGGAAACAGGTGGTGTCTAGTCGCGTCTACGCCCGTTTCCACCCCTGGAAGCTAGGACGTCTAGTTTAAGAGTGGGAAATTATTTCGCATCAGGTGCAGAAATTTTGACAGTGTTCTGATAACTCAGATACCGTCATCAGCTGTGACTGTTCCATAATGACGGTGTTTATTCATTTCTGGTGGGATCAGAATTTTGGTTATAATCCAGAGATATCTCAGAGTTAACTCATTGACATAATACTTCCGGTCGCACTATGGCCTTAGGGTCGACTCAGAAGTGAGTACCAGGTAATAATTCTAGAGGGGTAAAGGCAAATTCACGTGCCGACTGTCGCGAAATCTGGGAGTCTCAACCTCCTGGAACTCTCTGGGCCAGAACAGGCCTGCACAGGGATTGCTTTCCTAACACGTTTATGACACCAGTGTGTACCATGAAATGTGCGCATTGTTTTTGTATAAAATTACATGCCGACTCTCCAGAAAAGTGCAAGTGCATTCTTTTGAAGGCAGGGGTCATGATAACGTACTCGGTATAGCGACTCGCCACGGGCTGGCCCATCCGCTGTTCGAAATAGGTGGGACAAGACATTTCCTTGTCTCCATATCCGTTCAGACCGGTCTGGCGCACACCCAGCAACGGAGCTCCCTCCCGGGAGTAAAGGTGTAGGGGCGCAGCGTGAACCACCAAGCCCATACCTCTACTCCCCCTCTGTACCTTTTATCGCATGTTATGACGTGACTTTTACCGCTACAACCCGTTTTATTCCGTGACGCAATGTACTCAGTTACAGCACTGGGTGCCCTTTCAACCCATTGATACTCTGCTAGTTAGTTAAAGCAAGCCCCTTCTTAAGACACTGATGCTCCCTCAGCTAGACAACATATCCACCGTGTCTTATTGTATCCCAACGGCGATTACCGTCTTCGTAATAGTCCAGTACAGTTCCTATTTCAGAGCATGCGCACGGTTAATGTTAAAGAATGACGTTCGAGGCACATACTAGTTGCGGCGGCGACTGCGCAGATTACTGACTCCGTGCAATGTGGTGCAAAGTATGCACTGCGGGGGGAACCGGCTGCTGCCACATTCAGGACAGAAGAATAAATCATGTAGGAGCTATAGCATAGGGAAGAAGAGGATTCAAGCTAAGACAAGAAAATCTCAGTATCTACCATTTTTTCACTTTCAGCTCGGACCCTTTATCCGTTTATTGACCATTTTTGTTTTATCCTGAAAATAGACGTAACACGTTCCTTTGAAGCGACGATAATTATTTACCAGGTTATGTGCTGTGACATCCCGGAGGACCGTATTTTTTTGTTTTAAAATCAGTGTTCCTCCCTCTGCATCAAGTCTACCAAGTGTTCTCTTTCATGGTGATATTTTGCTATAATGAGAGCTGTTTCATTTCCTAATTTGTCTTACAAATACAATTAAAGGAATCATTTGACGAGACTGCTGTTGCAGTGCGAGTAAGAAGAGCATATTCTACTTTCGCAGTTTATGAAGAAACAAAAGAAAGAAAGAAAGAAAGAAAGAAAAATGAGACTAAGGCAGACCATACCAGAAGTCAAATATCTCAGGTAGGGCAACCGGCTTTCGGGCCGAGAATCGAAACTAGGACTTCTCAAATACAAAATTATTTATTTGTTTGAGGGTTACCGTCTCCGGCGAGAAGACGCCGTGCAGTCTGGCAGAAAGTGAAAGGACATGCCTCTGTCTTCTAGCCACATGGCCACTCTTGTACAACAAAGATGCAGCCGTTGTGTTTCTCCCAGTCTACTATACACGATATTACACTCCAGGAAATTTTATACTTATTCCTTATAGACGCTACAGTAATTTAGACACATTGAAAGGATCTGGAAGGAAGCGCTTGTGACCTAATGTAAGGTACTATTCCGGCATTGCCTGGAGGAACTGAGGAATACCATGGAAAACCTCAGTAATGGCCATCTGTGTTCTTAAAGCAGTCACTTTCCGATTGTAAGTTAACATGCTTGGGTCCACACACGAAGCAGAGTTCCGCCCATGACACAGCCGTTTGTCTTCCTGGTGGGCCGACACAGAACTTGCTGCGTCACTGACTGTCATCTGTCTCAGAGATCCGAAGTACAATTGTGGATCCTGTCCAGAGCTGGAACGTAGCGACTGCGAATCAGATCGATGAGCGCTATATATAAGTCTGTAACCATGGTGATCTCTCCAGTTGTCGGGTAGAAATTCGCTCTTTCCAAATTTAAAGGGGAGCAGGGTTTCGAACCCGCGACTTAAGAACAGAATGGGCAAGCGTATATAACATGATGTGCTTATTGTAACTGTATAAGTGTATGTCAGAAAATAAGTTCAAATGGTGTATAATTTCATAACTAAAGAACTTATATCTATTTTGATTGTACTACATGAGGTAAATTAGTCGTCTAGAGAGACTGTCGCCTTTCTTCAGTGCTGGATCAAAATCTTGAGGGTCACAAATTTAAAGAAAATCGCGAAGTGGAAACAGATGTTTTACGATGGCTGGTAACCCTAGACACGGATTTCTGTCAACAGAGAAGAGATAAAGCCCGTCTCACGACAAGGTAAATGCTGAAGTTATGGGAAGAACTACATGGAAAAAGAATGACACAGCGGTGCGCGCATATTTGAATTGCTTTGTTGAGAGTGTAAATAAAGAACACTTAATATATCCATCGTACTCTTATTTTCTGATAGATTTTCGTGCATACGATCCTTTGCCCATGCATCATGTGGGGTCTAGGAGCTATAGTGATAATACACTACGCACTCTTAAAATGAACACTAGGTGGCAGTGAATGGTTAGCTTGACGCTCTGGACGCTGTTACCTTGAGGTGGTATTGCGCTCTGTATGTATTGTATAGTGGATTTGAATAGTTTAACGTCTGTGCGGAACAGGGACGGAGAAATGTCCTGTCCTTGTTGGGAATCGAACGCCTGTTTTGCCGTAGTTAGTCAGTTTGCACGCACGTATAAAGCAAAACAGAAGTCTCGGATGGAGGCGCTTCTGTGGTATGCAACTACAGTTAGGTGGTGAAGGGTTATGTATGACATTGCAGGACAAATCATCGGCAAACTGTTTCATCAATGCAAGGACAAATTAGATAGTGGTTTATCTCTTAATGGAAATGCGTACGCTCATTAGTGTGTTGTTAATACACAATGACGATGACAATCGCTAAACAGATCAGGCACCGTTGGCTTGATTTCCTGTCATTTGCCACAATTTAAACTTTGGTTTCAATGGATCGAAATAACTGCACCTTGTTTTAGGTTCGTAACAGAGTGCAGGGTCGGGAGTAGAATCTACTTATTGAGTGGAGAGACGGATGTACGCGACACTTGAATAATAATAATAATAATAATCTCCTTTATGCAGGGCATTTGTACTTATATTCATGAGGCAAACTATGTCCCTAGGGAAAACAGTGTTGCAGCTATTCTGTTGTTACTATTCATGGTGCTTATATCGTTAGTGTCAGTGCTGAATCTATTGTATTTTTACATTAGTACTTTCCGAATTATGTGTGCAGTGCCCAATATGGCTGTTTTCTGTAGTTCCTTGACTTCATGTTTTCCTGATATGTTTCTCACGTATTTTCTAAATGACTTTGAAATAGTCCCGGCCGCCCCTATTATTACTGGTATCACCTTTGCTTTTGCATTCCATACGCGCTGTATTTCTATTGTAAGGTCTTCATAATTTAAAATCTTCTCGACTTCTTTTTTGATCACATTTCTGTCTCCTGAGTTTTATTATTATTATTCAGTTCCAATTAACACAGGAATCTCACGGCGCTAGCCCATCACCATTTTGTCCTTATAACATGTATTCATATTACTTTTATTTTGCTAGACCATTTATGCTTAACTCTGTCTAAAAATCTGCCCAAATTCCTTATCTGATCTGTATTAGTGCATCTTAACATTTTTCCTTTAAGCTACCTCTTTTTTATTAATTAACCACTTTTAATTTCAAAATTTTCTTCTCCAATTTACAGTTCCCCGGCAATCCAGTAACATGTGTCTAACGCCTGCTTCACCTGAACATGAAAGACATCTTATATCTGTGTCTCTTCTGATTGGTGTCAACTGCCACACCCAAACTAGCAACCACGCTATTCCTCTTTTTTTCTGTCCTCAAACACTGTTCTATATCTTTTAGCCCAACAGAAGCTTTTATATGACAATTTTGCTAAAATATCATTACATCTACTTTCCACTATCTCTCCCACTTCTCTCAAGTTAAATCCTTGTTGCTTCCTCCACAGTTCCTCTTTCAACTCAATTGTCCAATTTCTGACACACATTCCTCTTCTGCCATTAGCAACATTGAGACTTCATGTGCTGCTGAAGATTGCAGTTATATCGGGTATGACGACGTGTAGACTGGTACGTTGGTAACAACGATTCGGAAGGGCTTCTGCTTCCATATTCCTGGTAGTCCAAAAAGTCAAACTTGTATTTAATGCCGTGGCTCTTCAAAAGTAATGTATTCTCGGTGGGAATTCCGCAGTTTTTTAAGTTTCTCCACACAAACGTTGTGACTAATTCAAAATATATTACGATGATTCCATCTGTTTCCTCCCCACTTCACCGTCCAGAGTTTCCTATTATGTTGAGAACCATCCTGAAATAAACTTACAAATAGGTAAAAAAAAAAATAATAATAATAACCACAGGACTCTCAAATTTAAGAACGTAGAAACATTTTTTCTTCCAGTGTAAGAAAAGCTGTCGCACAAGCAAGCATAAATCAGCCCGCGAGGATAAAAGTTTTGCTGTCCTAAACCATTTTCGTGACATCCGTTTCTTCTGTCTGCCAAATTTGGGAACGGATTGGTGTCTGTGGGTCACTGACAAGGGACACTTGATGTCGAAGGTGTGTCGGTTGTGAGACACAAAATTGAAGTTTCTTGTGAAATTGCACTGTCCTTGACGCGAAAATATGGTGCCATGTGACGTCTCTGCAGAAATGTTATATCCGTCAAGGTGGCAGGATAGAAGTCTGCCCTTGGGCAGTCGTTCCTATCTACCGGCTAAATTCCTACGCAAAGAAAACCACGGATGACCGTGCGCAATTGATATAATGTCTTCTAAACAAGGGATCAGAAATACTGGACATTTGAAAAATAATGACTTTTTTTAAGTGTCTGCCCTTCTGGGATGTTACGCAACATATGTTTGCAGCTGTTCGACGACGTTTCAGAACAGCTTATCGGTCCCATTTTCAAGGTCAAAGATTGCTTGACCCTTGAAGATGGGACTGACAGGCTGTCCCGAAACGTCGGTAAACAAGTACTTGACTTGCACTTCGTAACAACACAGAAGACTGAAGACCCTATCTACACCGGCACGGAAGTCTGAACTCTCTCAATGACCTGTTTCCTTCACAGCAGAACACAAAACGCCTTCATGGAGTCATAATTGTGTCTGCAGCTGTGTGCCGTGTGGGAGGAAGCAGGCTCATATCGCACTGTTTTCTCCCGCAGTATCGATCAGCTTTGCGATTTTCATATGGAATCCATGTCCATAAAACGCATGTCCTGGTGACTCCTTCCGAGCCACTGAAAGTTAAGTACAGAACAAAGGTTTGCTCATCCTTCCGGTCTCATAGGCTTCGCCCCGTGTCCACACCAAACATTCAATGGACATTCTTACTGCGAGTATTTAAAGAAGCATTGGAGACATAAAAGCTACTGAGGCAGACAAATATATTTTGGATGCTGCCCTTTCGTCATTTCATGTACAACTAGAAATATCAACTCTGTTTCGAGATGTCAATGCCAGAATTTTGGACTGGTCTTTAGTGTTAACCGTCATGCTGGTCCCCTCTATAAATTTTGTTTGGAGTCAAATTGTTCCTATCAATCATATTTGCCAAAAACAAAAAATAAACTGAGTTGATATTTATATCAAAGCCCATTTCACGTCCTGCGTGTGTGCCTTCGGCTGACTGAAGAAGACAGACAGACAGACGCTGTACGTATAACGTAACACTGAGACGCTTGCAGT
>Ga0136643_10016504_pt1 | contig 11104 bp, 12 predicted proteins | sample TergutLab28metaG_FD_96883 | JGI IMG/M metagenome (GOLD analysis project Ga0136643, IMG submission 96883) | Labiotermes labralis P1 segment gut microbial communities from Petit-Saut dam, French Guiana - Lab288 P1 (version 3) (version 3) | ecosystem: Host-associated > Arthropoda: Insects >... | reverse complement strand
CACCGCTAACCTCCAAAGTTGCATTTTATATATTTATTCAACAAATATAGGTACCGAATATTTTAAACATGGTGTATACTCTCCGTTTTTTTTTCTCTTCAAAATGCAGTTTGTTTCATAATTGTAACGTATTTGGTTCCTGTATTATTCACATTTTATATACTGGGTGTGCTAAAATTAAAAAAATAATTCCGGTCCCAAAAGGTTAAAATGCAACGTTACAAATGCATGAAAAATAACGTACAGCTAAAGCGCAAGTTCACCCGTTTTGCAAACTGTAGAACCTCGTCTCTCACATTAACAATGATGGGAACAACACACAGAAGGCTGTTCCAGCGCGGGACACTCAGAATATAAGAAGCTTACAGTATGCGAGGGGAAGATACAACAGGATGGATAAAACTGCACAATATGAAGCTCACAGCACATACAAGTACTCTTCATGGACTACGTATTATAAAGAAGAGATGGGCGGTGCAAGGAACATGCATGGAAGAGATGATAAAATCACAAAACACTTCTTAGTCAGAAAAACTGCAGAACAAGGACCACTTTGGACACAAATGTAAACCGAAACTATCAAACCGTAATGCTGTCGGCACTAGTAAGAAAATTTTTATTTAAACTGCAACACGTTTCGTCAGGCCTAGGTTATCATCAGGATGAAATTTCAGAACACACAGACGCCACCACAGTTGAAATGTTAAAACACAATTCAATCAGCGATATCACTCGTTGAGTCTTCGTTATTCCTGTAACTTAGGGATACGTTAAGTCACTCAAAGACCCACAATCTGAAAAATAAAATCCTTCAAGCTATCACTTTTCTATTGTTAATCTGATTAGTGAAGACATTCGGGTATTTAGATGGTTTTTAACTTACATCGTTGATAGAGATTTGGGGTGAAATGTGGCAGAGCATTAGGTGTTACTTGGCAATCATCCGCCCACCCACTATTTTAACATCTAGTAAGGTAAAGTCCCCGTGCAAGACATGAAGGTATAAGGGGTGGTGGAGATACAGCTCCATGCAGTCAATCTCGGCACTCGACGGACGTGAATGGTCACCTTCACGGCCCGGCCGCTTTGACCTCGGTACCCAGTGAATAGACGTTTGGGTGGACCGCAAAGCTAGTGTGAACGCTAGGAGCAGAGACAAATCTTGGGCCCCTGTCGGGAATTGAAACACGACCCCCAGGTCGTCCAGCCCGTACCCTATTCACTACACTGACTACGCTATTCCGACTACTTCCTAGACCGTATAATCCTGTGCAGTAGGTACCGGATCTCTTTCCCAGGGGTGAAGCGGCCGGGGCGTGGCGCTGACCACCCGCCTCATCTAGCCCTGAGGTTAAAGCAAGAGTATGACTATACCCCTAACCCCCCCCCCCCCCGGGGCCTTCATGGCCTGTTCTTGGGTGAACTTCATCTTTACTTTACTTTTACTAGATCCTTAAGCTTAAATAAATGTCGCAGGTTTACATCTTACGAATATCCGTATTTTGTCACCATTCTACATGTGAGGGTCGGTCAAGCAATAAGTTTACAAAGCATATACTTATATTTTTGCACGTTTTCAACTCTAATACGAACAGTTCAGATATGACTTTGCTTCTTTCTCACTACTTTTCGACAAAGACAAGGCAGCAGTTTGAGTATATGTAATATAGTGGGACGACCTGTTCTATTCTCTGCTGATAGGTCGTCTCATCTGCTACCAGCCATTATGTCACAACCGTTCCAGCCTCGCGATTATCTTTAAACTTGTGGCATCCACGATTTTCACTTCAGCGCTGGAAACATACGATAATCGCTCGGCGACGAGTTCCCCTTAAATAACCCTCATCGGTGTACGTTACTTAGTTACGAACCTGTACGCCATGGGAACTTGTTTTTTGACCGACTATCACACAGTATGATTAATAATTTTCGGCGGAGCGTTGATGGAGATGCGTACACGGCGATATGGTGCTTCTAGCTCCGACCGTTCTGCCAATTCATTAAATGACCTTTCCAAATTATTATTATATTATATACATGCTTACGTGGATAACCAAAAGACCATACTACAGCAATGATTGGTCACGTGACGCAACTTTCAAAGCAACGGAAATTTATTACTGAAACTTTAGATGCGATAATATGCACTCAGGGGCCATACGGGTCAACAACTGAGTCTTTTCAGCTGATATTCCAAAGAATTTGCCCGAGTCAAGATGCTCTGTTAACATTCTGTCCTAGCAATGAGAACCGGGAATTGGCTATATTTCTTGTTTTATTTAATAATTCCATTCAAGTGTAGGAGTCATTAAGATGAGAAATAGTATGCCTTGCTGATAGTGGGTAAGGAAGCGGCCGTGAACCGTAAAGATGTGTTTCGACAACGCCTCTTCGTGTCTCGTAATGCAAACAGCGACTGGCGTCATTGCATATCTCTTTACCGCGAAGAATGGACAAGCGAAGTGAAAAACGTATTGCCCAACATTAAAGAGATCTTTTGTAAACTGTGTTGTCCTGTTCGTTGTGACTCTGTTGCTATTTTTTAATGGGGTCAAGCGAAGCGTATGAAGTTCAATGTCGACTGCCTTCAGTATCCCGAGTTATAGCGAAAGACATACTACAACACCCAAATTGTTATGCGAACCAAGAGCTTAAGAGAAAATTTAGAAAACATTTTTTGTTGGTAACAGATTGCAGTTGCAATGACCGAACCTATGAAATTACTATCTGATGCAAAGGGATGTCAAGCAGTCCGGAAAAAAAAAGTTTACAAACGCTTAGGAAAAAACCGCTGCCTCCACCCCAGTCGCACAGTCAACGCCGCAAGAACGTCATTCAACCTAACTTAACTTAATTTGGGGCCTAAACCCCATCGCAGTACATTTAATTATTTCGCCCATGCACATTACAAAGAACAGCAACATTTTTCCAGGCTTAATATTCTGCAGACAACAGAACTTCGGTAGAAATACCACCTTGTGTTCCATCCGAACCCCAGTGCGCAGCCTACCAATTTGGCAGTTTATCATAAACATCAAGATGACTTCTTGAACATATAAGAACACTACCAAAATTGTAACCATGTAGTATGACAATAAGTCTAGAATGATACCTTTTGAGACAGGAGCAGAATGTTACAATAAATGCACAACTTTTGACAGTTATACAGACACACCCACATTTCAATATGTTAGTGATAATACTGGCTCTTCACCTAAACCCGTGGCAATGATGCACGATGGGATAACATCCTACAATCTATATTACTTGTATGTCACTGACAACTGACGTATTTAAAAGATTTAATTACCTGCTGTTCTTTAGGCTACGGCTCCGCGAATTCAGCGGACATAATGGTGGTCAGTAGAAACAAATTCAATATGGCGTCCGTCATTTGCAGTGACCTTCTTTCTTAAGCACGTAGCAATAAACTACACAGATACACGTATAAGACAGCATTCCGTCTCACGGCACGCAACACAAAACAGTTATTACACTAAGATATTACGGATGTCCAGCCCGTTCTGTTAACACAGCTCTCTTCTTTTCTGCGTATTCAAATGTACGTAGTCCTATCGCTATGTTCAACATCTTACTGTATTAAGTGACGGCACCAGCGAAGGCATGTATACGAGTGTAACATCAACCGGAAGGTGTTAAAACTAAGTAAACGCCACAACTTCAACTATAAACTGACTATGAAATCGATTTCTGGGAGTGTGGTATCTGCGATAAGCATTGGGCATTTTAACTTGTCCTTGACAAGGCTCTACATTACTACGCAACATAACAAAATACATGTAAAACTCACTGTTTCCCTCTCGCAGCTTCTTGCGTACACCATGGAACACATTCTTGTTATGGACCCACGTTCTCACTGACACATTCAGAAGCAGAGCACTGAAGCAGGAGACCCTACCTCCAACGCCTCTCGCAACTTTCTAACAACTAGCAGCCACTGCTAACCAACGTGCTCAGAGCAGTGGCACGACCTGGAAACAGGACACTCTCAGTGTTGCCATATAAACAAACCGAAATACTCCAGTTTCAGCAAAGACGGACAGCTCGTGATTGACTACGTGCTTGTCATCTTGATTTACCGTTCCTCCCACGTTACAAAATCATTGTCCCATTCACTATTATAACATGCTAAAAGTTCATTGTTAAAGACAAGGGTAAAGGTAGGGTGAGTTTGTCTTTCTGCAGGCCATGAGCGAATGTGCACGAGACGGAGGTGAATGGTCAGCTTCACGCCCCGGCCACTTTACCACCGGGGTACAGATGCCGGTACCCATTGAGTAGGAAGCGGGGTAAACAATCCATCCTAGTCACCCTAAAATGTTTAATTTGGTGTAGCAGGTGGCACACCAGAAAGTTCCTGTACGTCTCGAAAACATTCGAGTAGCCGGATGTCTCCAGTTGATCCTGTTCATGTTTATAATAATCTGAAATAAGCTGACTCTTCATCTCCACGGCTTTCTTAATTTTGCTTTGGAATGCCACATTCTGAAGAACCAAGAGAACCACGCTGAAACGGGAGTTATACATACAACGTACCATCTTTGTTCTGCTGGTGATGTTCATTTTTTGGAAGTCGATGTAAAGATCGTAAGCGCACATTACTTTATTACAATGGAACTCCAGGAAACACGCATCAACAAAGAAAACTACGATTAAGTTCATGTCTATCCATCGGAATGAAGAACAGAATACCTAGTGAATAGCGGCAATCGTAAAATATATGAAACAGTGACGTATCATATTTAATTTGCGATGAAACTGGAAAGGGCTTAAATTCGGGGAATTTTTGCTACCTCCGAGTTCAAAATATATTACATTTTCTTCTGCTGTCTCAAAATGCACAGATTAAAATATAAAAACACACCCAATTTTCCCCACTATATTTTGTGGGTGTTGACTTGGTCTGTTACATTAAGGGAACAAGCTAGATTTGGGGATTTGACAAAAGAGTGGAGAGAATAATGTCTTAACCTGAAAGGGAGGCAGTGATGGTAGGCTGGATAAAGATTCTTAATGCGGGGCTGCATAATTCATACACTTCGGCCAATATTGTTAGGATAAACTAATAAACGAGGATGAGATAGTGTATGTCTCACATAAGGGAAGTGTGCAAAATGCGTATTTGGAAGATCTAAGTGCAGCGAGGAAAGTATTAAAACGAATCTTAAAGAAAGCATACGTGAATGTCTGAGAGCGTCATCTGGCTTAGGACTGGGAACAGTAGCGCATTTTTAAATACGGCAAAGAGCTTTAAGATTTTATGGAAGGCGTGGAAATTCTTGAGAAACTGACGTATCATTAATTAGCTGCTCAAGGACTCTGGTCCAGAGAATTAGATACTAGTAGAAGTACGCCTTTCGCAAGGTTAAATTTAATGACGATGGATTTAGGCTATAATTACTAAAATGAAGTGGTGACTTAATGCCACATTGGAATCCAGATTACAGATTCGTAGTAAGAAAAGAGGCACTATAGGGTTTTCACTCTTAAACTCTGCATGAGCCCGGCGTAATCGTTTAACTATTTTAGACCTCCTCGCTGTTACAAAAAGCTTTGCTACGTTATAATATGAATATCACTCCTTTTGGAAACGACATTTTCGCTGTATTTATCCATAATTTTTAATTAAATCGGCCGCACTTCTGTCTGAAATAATTATTTTCAATATATAAAACAACACTGAGACGCGTTCGTGCAAGCATTGTTGCCGTCGAAGAGCATTAAGTATTACATATTTGGAGTGTGTGTTTGTAGCCCTAGTTATCCAGCATGTAATGGGCATGCGCTTTATTATTTTGTCATTTGTAGCCTCTCCGGCTGTACCACGTTTTTCCACATAATCTCTTAAACGGCATGATTGCCGGGAAAAAAGTTGCTGGACATAATATGTGTGTTTGGATTTTGTAAAGAATATTTGTCTGAAACATTTTTCATTCTAAGAAGAACTGACAGAAATATGATCACAAATCTACCTATGTCTTCATGTTAACTATCGATCATTCTTATCAGATTTTAATGCAACTTGAATTTCCTCGACAGATTTTCGAAAACACACTCAAATATCAGATTTAATTAAAGTTCGTCCCGTGGAAGCCGAGTTGTTCCATGCAGACGGACAGGCGGACGGAGAAACAGACAGACGGACAGTCATGACTAAGCTAATAGTTGCTTTTCAAAATTTTGTGAAGGCGCCTAAAAAGGTTTAGAAATTTTCCCCTCATGTAAGTTCTCAGGTTTCCATGGCGATTATTCTTCAGATTTTTGGCCTTTTGGGTTTTGTCACCATGTAGCTTAGGATGAATACGTTGTCTCCGCCTTCGCGGTTGAAGAAATGGGTGTAACCGTGACACTTCAGTGAATAGGGTGAGAATTACGTGTCCAAATCGAGAAGACCGTGCAGTCCTCCGCACCGTGCATGAGCCACATTACAGAGTTCTGAGGTGTGCCATCTACATGACAAAAGATCGTGTTAGCAGAACTGTGTTTTCTGTGAGGTACGAACTGAATTCTTATACATAATTTAGACGAACGGCAGGAAAACGTTTCTTTTGCCGGACTGCTGGCTAGAACTCAGTTTGCACCCGGAAGGTCCTACGACAGGCCATCTTGACACAGGCTTCAATTAAAAGCTGTGACGGTTCTGAATATTCCAAGTTGCAACTGCTTGCTTCTCATGCAGTCCTCCCGACTTAAATATACCGAAATTTATCCTCCTGCTTTAAGCGTAAAGATAATTAAATTAAATTTCCAAATCATGCCCTTTAGTATTAGCGAAATATCAGAAATTCGCAGGCCTTAGTTCTTACGTCCTCATCTACATGTTGATTCTTATACTGCTCCTAGCAGAAGGACAAGCGGGCAAAGCCATAGAACCTTGTAAAACAGTGATGCTCTTTGTTCCCCCCCACCCCAGACTTCCATAATATAATCTTAGTCGTCTCTATAGGCAGTCTTCAAAGGAATTTGTCTGTCTTTTCGCTGGCCTTTCAGAAGTCATACACAGGATTTTGACGCATGCAACAACGTACGGGATTTAGGAGCTTGTGAATAAAAGTGGGGCAAAATGACGTCGCTATATACTGCGTGGGTGTTACAGTTTCATTTGAAAGTGAGTTTTGCAATAAGGGTGAAAGCTGGCGTCTCTGCGCAGCATATTGACCCTTACAGTGACACTGGAAGGTCGCCCAGTGCCACGCCCTTAGGCTCAGGGTCACAACAGAGTTCCAGCTTTTTGCGCTGGCCTTGGGGTATCGGCCTCTTCCATCTGCTAATGTCTTTCTGCTCCTTTGTCTTAAGGCGCATGATTGTGGCTGGCTCACACAGGCTCCTAAGGAATCTGCCATCTCAACTTGCAATTGGATAGCGACAACGACAATGAGCGAGGACGTCAGGGTCTGTGGACAGAATATCATTTCCGGGCAGTTTGCTCGGAATTCTCTGTGTGCTCCCGACACCTATGCAGCGGATATACTGGAATGCTATTTCCTCGAAGGTCAAAGGAGTGAAGCTGACCTCTCAATCACTACTTGTTGCTAAGTTAAGAACGCGTTAAGTTCCGCCCCGCGTTCTTCAGCTCGGGTTCGATTCCAGGCCAGCTCATATGAGATTTGCTGTGGACAAGAATGCAATGGAAAAGGTTTCTTAACGAGTATTTCGAATTTCTCTTGTCATCATTCCGCCGGTGGTCTATAGACATTTCGTTTACCTACCACCGGCGTTATATAATATTTGCCTTAAACAGCGGCGTATCTTGGTTTTTTGGTGGAAAGTACGACAAAAATTCTTGTACGCCCTTAACTATGTACGACTATAAGGTGAGGTAAATTCAGTCAAAAACACAACTATGAATATACGGCTAATTGATGGTGTTTATTAGCAATAGAGAACTATATGTTTCAGCCTATAGCGGACATCATCATCATGTTTTGACAACTTTCTTGCTATAAGAGTTATATATAATATGCATAAACCGCGTGTGGATGTTGAGATCTCATCATCATTATCATTTGCTTGCTTTTGTTAAGTTAAGTTTTGTGGGATGTCTATTGCGTGAATGGATTTACAGTTAGCTGGGTGTGGATCCTTTCGGTTAGTTAGGTGTTGGGTTGGCGGTGGTTTTCGCGGATTTGGTTAGTCTGAAGTCTTCAGCTCGGGTTCGATTCCAGGCAAGTTCATATGAGATTTGCTGTGCACAAGACTGCAATGGAAAAGGTTTCTTTCTTTTTTTCTTTCTTTCTTAACTTAACAACGCACGCAAATGATAATGATGATGAGATATCAATATCGACACGCGGTTTATGCATATTATATATAACTCTTATAGCAAGAAAGATGTCAAAACCTGATGATGGCCGCTATAGGCCGAAACATGTAGTTTTCTATTGTTAATAAACACCATCAATTAGCCATATATTTATAGTTGTGTTTTTTACTGAATTTACCTCACCTTATACAGTTTAAACACACAACGGGGATGGCACACCTCAAAATTATGCATGACTGTCACTGAGCCGATCTTGACAAAACCCAAGAGTGCTTGAAAATTTTCTGTGAGGAGCCTCTACACGGATTTCATATACATCCCACAAAGGATGCCAGATAACCAACAAACATTCTGACAGATATGGATATGGGCTCCACATAAGATCTCCATTTTTTAACTCCTAAGGGCCTAATAATTGGGAAATATACGGATCCAATGTTATTTCCTCAGAGTTTAACCTTGACGAATGTTGCAATGTTCTGTTGCCACACGAATGCTCTTTCCAATACGCGCGGTGGTTTGGTATTGTTACTGTCGTTTTATAATCACGCATACATGCGGTACAAGTGTCACTTTGCGCACAGAAAATAAATCTTGAAGGCTGTTTACCACTACACTGCAAACCCCTCCGACACATTGGCACCTATATGCAAACTTCGCGTGCAACCTGTTATCGTCATTGGCATTTCTGTGAGAACCTCAAATCTCGAATACTCTCAAAGAAAACTAACAATTTAAAAAGAAAAATTATTTTTCCCCTTACACTTGTGAAGGGGACAGCGGTAGCACAGCGGCTAAGGTGCTGTGTCACAAATCGGAAGTTCGCTGGTTCGATCCCAGATGGTGTCAGTGAATTTTTTATTGTCATAAAATACTTCCGATCGCACTATGGCTCTGGGGTCGACTCAGCCTCTAACAGAAATGAGTACCAGGAGTATTTCCTGGGGGTTAAGGCGGTCAGTGCGTAAGGCTGACAACCTACCACCATCCTGTGACGTCACGAAATCTGGGAAACTTAACTTCCTGGAACCCTATGGGCCTGTCCAGGCATGTAATGGGACTGCTTTTCCTTTTTACACTTGTGAATGAACTGACAACATTTCCAAAGCACTTCACACGACTTCTTTATTTTAAGTCGATGCATCAAACGTTGTTGAAGAAGACTGATAAATTTCAGTTGGAACTTTAGGTAATGTAATGGTTACAGTGAACCAAAATCAGGCTAAATTTAGTCAACAGATTGACAACTGAGTCTTAAAGCGGGAACTATGAAAGTAGTTCATTCTGGGATGTGACACCGTGCAGGAAGTTTACCATAAAAGTCCGCACATATCCACTCGAACACCTGACGTCACATATCATAAACGTATATTTTAATCTCCCCGCATAGGCCTATGTTCATTTAGGTCGTGCTACCAAGTTCCACTGGAACTGTTTAATTAACTAGAACGGCACACTGTCAATCATGTAGACTACGTACGTCATATTTTCTTGGGATACACAATTAACCCCTGCTGAGTCTATAGTTACGCAGAACGGCAGTGCAGAAGATTTTGCCGCTAGGGGAATGGACGTTCCTAAAGAAAAGTGCGCCAACAAACCCACAGTTTAACGACTGTGCTTGGTGTTGCAAAATATTTGAGATTAGAATATTCATGTAGTTTTTACCCCATGATTCGGTCCTCAGGATTGCTACTGTGATGACCAGTGTGCCACGATCAGACTTGATATTACAGTCATGCCCGTACAACTCCACACACCACTAAAAATAGCACATGTTACTGACAAGAAGAAAATAGGCATGCAGCCATTCGCTACCAGCGACACTATAGGAAAGACGTTATTTGTACAGAGAAGAGAGATAGGAAAATGTCGAAACATATTTACTCGAATTTTGACGTTTTGCTGACCGTGCATCGCAGTATATTTATCTCAGTATTTAACCAACTTGATGCACAAAATTTGTTTCACAATAAGTTTTATTTCATGCCTCTACATGTTTCGAGAACATGTGCTCATCATCAGGAGGTCAAAATTGGTATCATCACACCTATAGTTGTGATGATACCAGAGACTGGGTATTGCAATTTTGACCTCCTGATGATGAGCACATGTGCTCGAAACATGTAGAGGAATGAAATAAAACTTACTGTGAAACAAATTTTGTGCATCAAGTTGGTTAAATACTGAGAAAATATTTACTCGAGTTGGCTAAATTTTAGGCGTGTGAGATGTGCGGACAGCTGCGAGAAACCAGTGAAGTTGAGTCGTCAAACTGAAACGAATCAACCAGCCACTTTATCGTCTGACCAAGAACTTTGCAATTTCCCCGTTATGTTGTTTTGATTTCCGGGAAAACGTTCACCCTGGAACAGGTCATGAAGGCCCAGAGGGGGAGTACATATATAGCTCTACTCTTACTGTGACCTCGGCGCTAGACAGGGGAGGGTGTTCAACGGCACGGCCCTGCCGCTTTACCCTCTGTAATGAGACCCGGTGTCCATTGCACAGGAGCTTGGTCGGACACCAGAACCGGTCTGGATGAGTGCGGAAAATCTCGCCCTCCGGCATTCGATCCCGGGACCGTTCATCCCGTAGCGAGCTGCTGTACCGACTACGCTATACTGGCTCACTTGTGATATTTGAATAGTTTCTTAAAACTTAATAATAATAATAATAATAATAATAATAATGGCTTAATGGTTATGGGAGAGGTAGTACCTTTGTAAGGGGTTGACCCTGCACTGGTCCTCACCAGCCCAGGTGTGCAGCAGTGCAACTTGAGGCACCAGCCACTCACTTCCCTGCACACAAGACCGT
>Ga0136643_10016503_pt1 | contig 11104 bp, 4 predicted proteins | sample TergutLab28metaG_FD_96883 | JGI IMG/M metagenome (GOLD analysis project Ga0136643, IMG submission 96883) | Labiotermes labralis P1 segment gut microbial communities from Petit-Saut dam, French Guiana - Lab288 P1 (version 3) (version 3) | ecosystem: Host-associated > Arthropoda: Insects >... | reverse complement strand
GGCTTGTTGACAGTTCCTGGAACAAGCATCAATATAAGTTCCTGAAATGAACACTGGGGCAAATTACTTTAAACCCTCTTTCAAACCAGTCTATAAACGAAGCCAATAGGAATGTAATTTTACAAATACACCACAAACTGTTACAGAGTGTTCTCATAAACTGCAGTTTTTCATTAAAGCCACTATACAGCAACTCATACATCAAGTTGTTTGTTTGTTTGTTTTTTTTTTTTACATTCCATTCTTCAGATGAAGGCCAAAGGCTGACTGCGAGACGGTGTGGAATTCAGAATGTATTAATGTGTAACAATATTACCTTAACACAGCTGTGGTTTAGGATCAGAATGCCAGTGCAAATTAGTTAAGTGAATAACAATGCAGTGTTTATACAAACATCTGTATAGAAATGAAGTGGAAAAATGTTATTCATATGCACTTCAGAGAGTACCACATTATCAGAGAATGTTCCTTTGCATTAATTACGATAATTATGAATAAATCATCCTCAGCTTCAAGATTATAATCTACTGGGTTGTGACAGCATCAAGTCTGGCAGACAGGTACTAACATATCAGAGCCCCCTTCTACTGTGAACAGAGGCAACAGGTTCCTCCAAAATGTAGGTACCTATTCCCACCAGAATACAATGCATCACACTTGAAAAAAGATATGTGGAGGAAAAGGGATACGGTAGACAGTACAGTGACTAGGGTAAGGGATAACCGATTGAAGGAATGTGGTATCATTCTTCTATAGTCCTAGGTGGCCAGACTACACCTGGGACCCACCCAACCCCCCATTCACTGGGTAAAATGGGTTCTGTATCTGGGGGTAGCGACTGAGTTATGAACCTCACCAATTATTTCCAAAATCCCATATTCTTTATTGTCACACATGAGAAATTTACCTTTGATCAGATACTACAGTTGATCAGCATTTACAAAATGGCACTCACTCAAATGATTCTCTGAAATGAAGGACAACTCACCATGCACACATAATGGTGGTGAACAAATAGACAAATCACACAAGACATTTATTTAGCAGAATAACAGTCATACAATAAAACTGCCATGTGACACACAGTGTGCTTCCTTTAGGTGATTGTGTTCTGTGTTGTCTTATTGCTCATAATTTGTTGCATCTTAGTATAGTAAGTAATGTATAACGAACAGAGCCAGTCACAAGCATACACAAAGCACAGAAACGTACAGAGTGAGACAAAAAGCAAACTGTCACAAGAGCTGAACATCACATAAACGAAAACACTCAACATATACCACAATGCCACAACATTACGCACTACAGGAAGTGTGACATTTCAATGGAGGGTCTACAATTAGAAAAGCATGCATGGCACATTGTTCTATCACCACAGAATTTTGGTATGGGAGAGAGGAGGAAAAAAGTGCCTTATCACATGCCCAGAACATTAAAGTTGACTTTAAAGCATATGTTTCAGAGACTTATACTGTAAGGTCCCTAACCAGGGGGTCTTGGGCCCTGCTTCCCCAGGTGACCGAAACCTTACGGGCAGACAGCTGAGCGGCAACTTGCTGCCCTGAAGATGGAAAGTTGACGTTTGGAGGGTGGGTGGTTGTCGTAAAAGCCCACAGCAATCTGCATATACTAATGGTTTAATAATCACTGAGTTGCGAAAGAAAGTAGTCCAGTTGTGGAGATGACTGCAGGAGCACCGTTAATTTCTAGGAGGCCCTTTGTTGCCACGAAGTGCTCGGCCTGTCTAGTGTCGAATGAATCCCTTGTTTCTCAGGCTCCAAGCCCAGTTACACTAAAATCTGCTGCAGTATCTTATCGCAACTCCTGCTGTCATCTCCTTACAGAAGGCACACAAAAAACACTGGGTTCACAAAAACCCTCTGTTTCCAATATTATAGGTAGACGAAACAAACGTACAGGAATGCCTGCATATGGTCAAGTGGGGAGTGCAACGGGTGGCCAGTGAGCCACCACGAGCCCCTGGATACTACACCTCCACCCTTTTGGGAGATGGACAACCAGAAGATTTATTGGCCAATCTTATGCTACATGTCTTTACTTACTGTTGGTTCAAGATGACCTGGAAATAACTAATGTGCTGTAAGTTCAGTTATCTCACCTTTGTCCTCTACTGTTTTGTCGACATTGGTCACTAAATACGGTTCACTTGTCTCCCGTAATCTTCTCATCACTGGAGGTACAAATACTGTTTACAGTTCTGATCCTAAATACAGTATTGTTATGCTCATTTTCATCATAAATTTACCATCTCACAAACCTTGGAAATCCTGTCCAAATATACCACTCAAAAAAAACAATTACATCAAACAAAAGTAACTATTATTACAGGTGTATCCCCATTGGTTACAAACAGTGTCTAAAACGTGGTTCTCGCCAAATGCTTTAACGTCCACTCCTCACCATTAAGAATCTAAACATCTTGACCAGTACGTCGCTACATTATAATCATCACTGTGATTCAACATGTGTTTTATATGATTTGAAAATTATAACTATGGGCACTCAAAAGCTATCATATGCCATTTCTAAGGACTAGATAAAAGCTGTCTTTGTACATTCACACTCTGCTCGGTAACGTACCTAATTACATCTTTCCTACTTCTGTTCAATTACAACTTAATTGCAGTGACATGTGAAATAGAATAAACATGTCGTCACTACGTATCTCTTATCTCTACATTTGTGGATTTCTACCTGAACACAATTTCGTTTTTACAGTTGTCCCGTAGCAAAGTTGAAGTAAAGACAAGATCTCTGCAATTACTACACATCTTTACAACACTTCTTACTAATGTCTGTCAAAATAATTCTTTCTCTAAATTATGGAATTGTATCTACCTTCGACATCCTTCAACTTGATCTCAAATTGAATTACTCTGAACACATCCAACCTTCTCATACTGCTACAGTGACGTACACAGTACAAGAGTAAGCACGTATACAACTTCACCACAGATCATCTAGCACATTGATTAGTAAGTCAACGTAGAAAAATTGGTAACGCGCCTGCCCTGCCAGCTATGTACTGAGATCAGCCAACTAAAATGCCTAGGACGATAGCGACGACCCCCCACGCATATCGTTGGTACTAATACGTGTCTCAAAACTTCATCGGTAACAAAACTGACTACTATCCAACCCTTCGTATTTTCTTTTTTCTTACAAAACCACCTACACGTACTCACACGTTTCGATGCTAATTATTGCATTATCCTCAGTGTCATCCTAACACATAGCCATTCATACCATTCTGTATTATATGCACATGTTTCCACATTCTTCACTGTTTTTTCCCCTGTTGCACTTTTGATATGCATTTCTGTTCCATTTACTTCCTTCTTTGTAACTCACTCCTGTAAAACTGCCATTTTCACTTATTGGTTGCTGTACTTTTATCCACGATAGGAGAACCAACAAGTGTGCAAGATACAATGAAAGAAATGAAACACATGTCAACAGGTAGCTTGTGAGTGCAACAAGGAAAACCAAGTAATTGCAACAGTTCACACTATGAACACAGGAAATGCAATGAATACAACCACCCACAAATGAAAGTGTTTAAAATAATTGTATGTATAAAAACATAGCTGAGTTGTTAGCTACCAGAGTGGAACTGATGTTGTTATTCATACATATATACACACACACACACACATAAATACAAAGCAAAATAGAAATATATAACAACATCATTTCCATTCTGGTAGCCAACGACTCAGCTCTGTTTTTATATATATATAATTTTTTTTAACACTTTCATTCCTATAACTTATTTGTCTAACTTCATCACACATCCTAGAATTTTGTACTTTAATATCCCACCCCCACTGAAGATACCCTACTTTGACATAGTGGTGGGGCTTGCGTGGTCAAATGATCTTGATAGCTATGCTGACAGTAGAATAGCTACTGGTAGGACCTCCCATGCCAGACAGGTCCAGGTGGTATACAGGACTGCTCCTCCAGGTTGGGGATTGAGCGTGAGGCTGACAACTCCACCCCATAAAAAATATATATCTTGAGAACCTTCTGAAGCCTGAAACCAGATGGAAACAACAGAGACAAACCAGGATGAACAATGATTTGCAAGTACAGGAATTGGATACAGAAGTCACAGGACCGAGAACACAGGTGGCAATTGTGGAAGAGGCCAGGGGTTGTAATGCCAGAGAAAGAAGAAGAAGAAGAAGGAGAAAAGAAGAAGAAAAAGAAGAAGAAGGAGAAAAGAAGAAAAAGAAGAAGAAGAAGGAGAAGGAGAGGAAAAAGGAGGAGAAGGAGAAGAAGAAGATAATTTTTTTTGTAAACTTGTGTTATTGCACAAGTATTGAGATGGCAACTTTACGTAATTGCATTTTACTATAAATTTGAAGTCTGTATACACCTGATGATGGTTTTAATGATCCAGAACATGTGCCATTCTGATAAAATGTCTGTTGACTGATGTTTTGTTTTAGTCAAATTTTGTATGATTAGGGTGAAATAACAAGTAACATTTTTGGTATTATTGAGTATATAAGTGAAGAAAATGAATTATTGTTTAACAAGGAATCATAATATGTATGTGTGTTTTAAAAGTTCCTAATACAAATGTCTGTGATTGAAAGATGTTTCTCATTCGTGATATTCCTAGATGACCTGTTCGTAATCATTAGGAATATTGAATTGTCTGTACCATAGTCCAGTACATTTCAGTAAGGGAGTAGGGAAAGTTTCTTCACCTGTTCACACTTTTGTCCAATGTATGGTGAAGTCACTCTGCAAAGTCGGAATTTCACATTTATGAATTGGTTTGATGATGGTGAATTGAGGCAGCAGAGTCATGAAATTTGATGTGCGTACTATGTACTTTGCATAACTTTATATTCTATTTACTGACACCCTTCAGTAATATGTGTCCTGTGTACTGAGTGCATTTTGATGCTGACTGCATTTTGATGCTGACTGTTGCATTATCTTCCTAGCTTACACATCTTGCCATTTGTAGGTGGTTGTATTCATTGCATTTCCTGTGTTCATAGTGCGAACTGTTGCAATTACTTGGTTTTCCTTGTTGCACTCACAAGCTACATGGTGACACGTGTTTCATTTCTTTCATTGTATCTTACTCAGAAACCAATAAGTGAAAATGGCAGTTTTATAGGAGTGAGTTACAAAGAAGGAAATAAGTAGAACAGAAATGCATATCAAAAGTGCAACAGGATTAAAAAACAGTGAAGAATGTGGAAACGTGTGCACATAATACAGGATGGTATGTATGGCTATGTTTTAGGATGACACTGAGGATAATGCAATAATTAGCATCGAAACGCGTCAGGACGTGTAGGTGGTTTTGTAAGAAAAAGAAAATACTAAAGGTTGGATAGTAGTCAGTTTTGTTTCCGATTGATGCTTTGAGACACGTATTAGTACCAACGATCTTAATGGGGGGGGGGGGGGGGGAAAACTTTCGCCTAGGGTTTTTAGTTGGGTGATCTCAGTACACAGATGGCAGGGCAGTTGCATTACCAATTTTCATCATTGACTTACTAATCTATATACTAGATGATCTTTGCCACTAACTTGGTACTATCAACTAGCATCATTTCTCGCACAGAGTTTCGTTTGTTTATCTTCGACAGTGTTAAGTCGCGAGATTTTCTACGGGAGTTCAGTAACAAACAATACCAGTCATCTCCTTTTCTAAATCTATATTCTACTTACAAAGACATAGAAAAACAATTTTACAAAAAAGTAAGTTATAGGTTATTTGTACTTAATTGTTGAAGGTGTTCAGAATAACGCTCTTGCCTCTCTGTGTAACCAAAAGGTATTTAATTTAGAATTTTGTAACAGAATTTGGACTCGACTTGAATTTGGAAGCGAAATCAAAGTTAGTTAACAAAACAGCCGTTGAAGCTTACCCAGCATGAGCAGTAGCCTGCAATACATCTCAGTGTGTCGTAGTTACTCAAACAGTCATTTGTATAGTTATATCAAGTATTTCTTTTTCTCGTTGTAGGTACATAATCAGCCGGAGTGCACAGTAGTCGAGTAAATGTGTCAAAAGAATTCTGATTTACAGTAACCGCAGGGGGTTATATAGAGAGGAAAGTGCAGTTCTAGCATTTTGATCTGCATAGCAGACCATGTACGGTCATAGCCAAATGCTAATACTAAGGGATGTTGTAATTTAGTGGGTCAGTCAGTCTGTAGGCCAATATTTATGGGCAAGTGGGACATTCTGACTGGAATGTGCTGAGTTCTAAATAGCAAGCTAAACCAACGTTTCTCTGTTGCGACAAGCTGTATGAAGCTTGCATGACTTCATGGTATAATGAAACTTTGGAAAGTTCTTTTCAAATTTTAAATCTTGTCTTATTCATGACATCCGCCCCTCCTTAACATGAGATTTGGGAAGAAAGTCTTAGTAGCTTTTCAAACCAAATCTCTTAGGGCGTAAGGAATAAGATGAAAAGTCATGAATGTAGCATTTTGTACAGCGTTGCTCAAGTATTGCTATAAGTAACAATTGAATACTTTGTAACAATGAAATCTCTCTAGGATACAACAAAGGAATGGAATTACATTACTAAATCTAGTAGGTTTTCTTATTTTTGTTTACAATAGATTTTCACATAAAGTCTGTGTTGTTGTGTTCACTGGTGTGAAACGCAGGCGGAGAGACTGTTGGCTGAGTCTGGCTTCATAGCATCGGCTGGGCAGGAAGAGAATCGTATTTCAGCCTGAGAATTTCGATCGCGACAAATTCTTCTGAAGGTCTACGACTTGTTCAGTGCGGCAAGAAATTTCCGTGTAGTTCAACTTGCTTGCGGTAGCTGATACGAAGCGAAGAGCACATTTTATCCTTGTGCTTCGTCACGCGTGCTTTCTGGTTCGGAAGGGTTTTTGGGAGCGTTCGTAGCATCGTCTGGTTTTCATACTTTGTAGTGTGCGTATCGTAGATAGGAATAAAGGAGAAAACAGAGGATACCAAAAATTGTGATGGCGCAAAGGGAAGTGGTGATGGTTATAAAACAGTAGCTTCGCTTTTCTTGGAGCAGCGAGGTTTTATGTGCGTGCAAAAGTGACTCAATGTCATATGTCTGCGGTGGCATTGTGACCCGTTCGTGGATGTCATTCAGTCTCTGAATTTCCAGCGAAGGTATGTGAATCAGCTGTTGTAGTTCGTAGTCGGAGACTACAGAGATGTTGTCCGGTAGATGAAGTATTGGTGCACTCATTTTTGTCTGCGTCAGTCCATGTGGTTCCGGGAATATTTGGAATGCGTTGGAAGTAACGGAGCATCCAGTGGCGTTGTGGAGTAACCCACCTCTGGTGACAGAGTGTGAAGCACCTGATTATTGTGTTTGATACAGCGCAGGGTGATTTGGTGTTGCTTAGGGAAATAGTAGACGCATAGTTCACCATGACGTTGCAGAAACGACGTCTGGTGATGAAAGATGAGCTTTCGCCGGCATACACGGTAGGTACTTTCTGTTGGGAAAAACAAACTGACTTCGCATATAAGTGACTGTGAACGGTAAACTGCAGTTTCTTCGGGGCATATTGTAATGCTTTCCCTACTACAACGTTTATAGTCTGCTTCTGTGAACAGTGTATAGACTCGTCGACTGTGTTGTAATGCAAAATATGAATAATATACCAAATATTTAACAAATTTATCAGAAGAGATTTGAATAGGCAAGGTAATTAGTCTGAACAGTGTGAAATGGAGGTTTGCTCACTTCAGAGGTACAGTCAAAACTAAGTTAACAGAATAGACATTTGCTACCACAGAAACTTTTGTTAGCTCATAATATAAATGTATAATTTCTCTGCTAGTTCCAGCCATTAGCTCGTAACCCTCTGGTAATTGTAGAGTCAAGTTCCTTAAAATATTCTGAAGCTGTAAGGGATTAACCAATTTTATAGGCAGCTTCCCTAATGTAGGGTACTGTACGGCATTAAACAAATCATCTATATGTTGAATCAGCTTCAGCAATGTGAATTCAAGTTGCCTAATTACAGTAAACACAGAACTCTCCCTATGGAAGGTAGCATTTAACCAGAGCATAACTTTAGTTATGCTGAGGAATTGATCGTGTGACTGTATCATTTGGTCCTTCACCACACTGGACAGATTGGCAATTGATTCTGCATTTATTTTACCCAAATCCTGTACATATGATAACTGATTTAACACAGAATGGGCTATGTCGGAATTTCGTTGCCGCAATTCTTCAACCACCTCATGTATTAACTGAACATCCGTGACGGTCGCGGTCCCAAAAAGATATTTCAATACCAATCCACCAACGACTAATAGGCCACGGAAGGGATGTACTCTGGGCAAAACTTTCTGGAAATCATTCAGTCTAGAATCTAGTTTTTCAGCAGTGAATCAACTTGTTTTATTTCAGAAACAGACGTTAACTCTTGTTTCTTCTGCTCGATAGTCATCAAATCAGATGTAATTACGGAAATTGTGTCGTGGTACGCACTGATATCGATTTCCATCACGACTCGCCACGCATCACTTGTTAATAGTACGTCTGTTTTCGTCAAAAATAAAACCGTTTAGTTTAAGGGTTGTACATTTTGTCCTGTTATTACCGCACTCAGTAGAAATCCTGTAACAATACAAATGTAGCAAGTTAGTGAAGTCCATTTCTGCCGCGTACGAAGAGTCACACAATGTGCCTTACAATTATTCAGACTATGCGTATGTAATACATTGTAACGTGTTCCTAGCGCATGACTTGGAAATCGGAGGTTCTGTGCGCGTAGTCTGTAGTTCTCTCCTCGACCTATGCGTGTCTAGCGGATGATAGCAATGGTCGTCTTCCTGAAGAAGGAGTGTCCAAAACTCGTCATTCAGTGTCAGGAGTGTCCAAAGTTTGGTTTTGAGGAGTCGTAATCTCATTTAGGACAGTCAGCTTGTCTGCTGTTATAAGTGGAAATGGGCCCAAACTAATTTCTTCTTCCTCGCCTTTGCACGAGTCCGGTCGTTTAGTTCTTTGTTACCGGGGTTTTCCTGAGCTTTGTAATTGGGCCTGAATTTCCAAAGACTCTGGTTGTGGCGTTTCTTTAGCCGGTTTACGTGGACAATAATCCTTCTGTCGTCTTGGCCAACAATTTCATAATTTAGCTCTAATATTTTCCTTGTTATCTTGTATGGCCCTGTCCAAAATTTATAAAATTTTCCATCAGACCAGCTCTCATAGTAGGGGTTTACAAGTACACGAAGTCATTCACTACAAAGTGGCGCGTCTTAGGTCTTCGATCGTGAAATTTCATGTTATTTTGATGCGCTTCCTTTTTCTCCTTTGCTACTGATTTATAAGCCATCATTAGGCTTGCTTTTAGGTTCTCTAGGCGGCTATCTTGACTTATACCCTCCTTTACACATCAGGCTTTCAGGCTATCATTGCTGGGTAGTCGCATCTTCCTCCCATGCAATAAATGAAACAGGCTGTGTCCCGTAACCGAGTGGGGTGTGGCTCGATGGGCTATAAAAAACGGGACTATTGTTTCCCAATTGTATTAGCCGAGTTTATGTAATGTGACAGCACGGTATGAAGATCCTTGTGCCATCGCTCCCTCGTCCCATTTGAGGCAGGGTGATAGCTGGTAGTGCGTGTCCTGCGTATTCCTAACACTTTATATCTCACTTGGAAGAAACTCGACATAAACGCTCGGTCTTGGTCTGTTATCAGCTGTGCCCCAGTGCCGTGCTGTGAGACAATTTGTGTCCCGCAGAATATTCACTTAAAATATGTATATGGCAATGATTCTTGTTTTGAATACAGTCTGAAATAAAACATTCAGTGTATATTTGGGTTTGTTGATATGATTTTTAAAACAATGATACATTCTGCTTTGATGGTATTATTGTTAACCAAATTAAAAATTTAGCAGGTGGTAAATAACAAATATATATTCTATAACGCCTGGGAATTTTGCAGTGTCTTACTAAAAATGACATAGGCTACATCATAATTGAATAAGTGTTCAAAACATGGCTTCAGAACATATGTAACATATCAGTGTGACTCAGGAAATGAATGGGCTTTATAATCCTGGTTTCACTCATAGCACACCACACACCAATCACATCATGTAATAGCACTTTGCGTACTAATATGGGAATACCCTTACCCCTGAAGTGTTCGTGTATGTACTGAGATATAAACAAGGTTCGTCACTCAACAGAATAAGTTTGGGGTCTATTTTGCCATAATGCACCACACAAAGGTACACTGCACGAACAACTTGCTTCATAGATGCATCCAGAATTTTTCTTTGGGAGGGGCTGCCCTTGAGGCAGTACACAATATATCTTTGATTTTAAAAAATATGTTTTGAAAATCATGTCACAATCATCATACATTACATTAGGAATAACACTCCCCAATCAGCATAGCCCAACATATTCTACAAAACCAGTGCGAATACGGCCAAATGAATAATATAGTCACCTTGCTAAAACCCCTAAATAACCCAAGCTTGCTCATTCCTTGCGAAAAGTACTACATCCAAACCCTCTACCGAGAAGGCAAACTCATTCCGGAGTAAAGCCCAGGAGAAATAAACCCCCTATTCCAAACGGTCATTAAACCCCAGCCCCCACATCCCACATGAACAGACCAGTTGTGCTTCAGCCTGCAACGCGGGTACCACTCCAACTCGACCACACCGAATCTGCAGCACACATTGAACCAAGGTATGTGCAATCTCAAATTCACAACAACACAGTATATTAACAATGCATTACCAATCAACCAATAAAACACACTACACACAAGAGAACACATCACAAGCAGAAAAGACCATAACAGGCAGTATCAACAGAAATACGCTTACCAACTTCGACAAAGCGACAAAGCACGTCACAACAAGCACACACCAATAAACACCATAATTTACGCTAATGCTAAATCCTCCGTCTTTACAGAACAATACGACCCTATGTAGTGATTCAACATAACAGTCGCAAGCTCCTGATGATGGATATATTAATGTCCGAAACACGCTGAGCACATAAGAAGTGAAATAAAATAGCAAGTGACATCAAGTTGGTCTTTTATTCTTCAGCTATCACAAT
>Ga0136643_10016502_pt1 | contig 11104 bp, 6 predicted proteins | sample TergutLab28metaG_FD_96883 | JGI IMG/M metagenome (GOLD analysis project Ga0136643, IMG submission 96883) | Labiotermes labralis P1 segment gut microbial communities from Petit-Saut dam, French Guiana - Lab288 P1 (version 3) (version 3) | ecosystem: Host-associated > Arthropoda: Insects >... | reverse complement strand
GGGAAGGACACCAAATAAAATAAGAAAAATCAATGTGAATTTTACAAGAAGGAATTGCCGTCATGTTTCTGCAAGACGACGCAATAAAACCAACTGCGAATTGCAGACAAAATGGAAATTTATTCGAATGACCAATAGCAACGCTCGTCCGACAATGATAGCAGCAGAGTAACAACGCTTATCTAAATCCAACTATTCAAACTGGGAGTAGGCCGTGACGTACTGAGTTAGTTGAGGCATTGCGCTACGAGCCAGAAAGTCGCGGTTAGGATCCCGATGAAATAATCGGAAATTTTTATTGACATAAATTTTCCGCCCGAACTATGGCGCTAGGATCAACTCAGGCTCTAACAGAAATGAGTAATATTAATATTTCTTGGTTCTAAAGGCAGTCGGTGGGTACGGCTGACAAACTAACCACTTTCCTGGGCTGATTGACTGAAAATTTGGGAGCCTAAATTTCAGAACCTCTTCAGGCCTAGTTAAATCCTTGAACTTCAAAAATCTAATATTTTGCGAGGAGTAAATTTTGCCATGCGCCTTGTTATGTGAGTTTCCTCCACCTTCCTCTGACTTGCTGTTACTTCCGAATGTACCTTATATATCAGCTGCCCGAAAAAAGATGCATTCGTTGAAATTTTGTTTGCTGTGGCGCTCCGGCCCAAAGCAGGTCAGAACCTCCTCATTATTGAGGTTCCCAGATCACACAAAACGGCACACCAAATTCGGTAGGACTCCTCTGGACGAGTGATCGGCACGTCGCAGAGACCTCTAATTGACAACAAAGAACACTCACAACAGACAATCACATCCCCAGCGAGATTCGAACCCACAATCCCAGCAGGCGAGCAGCCGCAGACCCACACCTTCCATCGCGCGGCCACTGGGACGGGAATTATTTGAACTTACGAGATTGATTTGTAAGCAAAGGAAGAAACACACAAAGACACATGGCCCTGTGAAGAAGGTTGCCAATCCGAGGTTAGAACGGAAATATATTGCATTTCTTACGTAAAACACTTGATAGCTAGCACGCTTGTTTACAGTACAATATGGCACAGTAACACAGAATTTTATTACGTTTAAAAAAACCTTTAAAATGCGATCTTAGTGCTGTAATCAATGTGACTGGGAACGTAAATGACTACTTTAATTTTCAAAATGTCTTGAAGAATGTAACTACCATTTGTTATCGTTCATACCACCGCACATCTTCTTCGCATATCTCTTATATTTCCGATAAAATTTTTATGTAATCAGTCTTCCATTGTGCAAGGTATGATTAGGTTATTGTGCAGGAGGCTGGGAGGGGCCCAGGACCGGTCTGGTCGGACGGAAATTCTCGTCCTCACCGGGATTATTTTTTGTTCGATATGACTTTATTCAGTGTTCTATGGTAATATACACTCGTGATATAATTGGAAACAAGAAATCTCTAATTGATGTCCTATTATCTGATGTGTTTTGATGTGTGCTCGTTAGGTCACTGTGTAGCCTCTTGTACCTGCACCCTCCCTGGCTGTCCTACATTCCCTTTTCATAATTGTTGCCCATCGTTTCAGGACGTGGGCCTCTGCATGTCGTGTCCTCCACACGGTCCTATTACATGCGCATGACGGGCTCGTCACATTCCCATGTCTATGACGGAGAGGTAGTTTCTCACAATCGCTTCCCTTTTATGCGACTGACACAATTTCCACTTTGACCGCTTCATGAAGCCAATGAAGTCTTGTAACGTCATTTCCCGTTGCTGTTGTGTTCGGAATATAACCACAACAATTCACGTCGCCGTCTTGGGAGCCACAGTGTGAAATGAGGACGCAGAAGCCAATCTCTGGATATCCGCTCCGGGATTGTCCGTAGTATCCAAGCTAGACGCTGTTTTGTCCATGTCCATATTTGTTCCCCTTCCCCACAGTCAATGAGACGGTGACTACGTGTGTCCGTCCTATCACATTTTCTGGCAGTATCTGTGGGTGCCATGCGTATCCTGCAGAGTCTTACGTTTGTGGGAAGGAAATTGTGAATTACCTTATACCATGCCGCTTTAGTGGCCCCGGGAACAGATGCTTTCCATAGGTTTTTCCACACTGTAAGCCAGGCTGTTTGTGGCCATAAGTTGGTGATCCGCATCTCCTAGGATTCTGTTGCCGCCCGACACATGTATTGCGTAGTTTTGTGCAATCGTCTCTTGTAATTTGATTGAGATTCTGTTTTCCCTTGTTGTGTAACATACGCCACTTCCAGCGCATAACGACGTAGTTAATCAAGGGTCGTGGGTATCCGGTCTCAGTAAGGCGGGTTCTTGCTCTGTGCCATCAGACCCCATGAACGCAACCATTCAGAACTTAGTGTTCCTGATCGTAGCCCTGCTTGACACAGACGGTATAAAAATAGTGCACAACTCTTGGCAGTTATGTGTATAATGTCCCATCCTCCTTCACCATTTCTCCTTTGCTGGGTGGTGAAGGTTCCGCGGAAGACTTCCCCTCTTCTCACGTACCATGAAATCGTGGTATTCAGCTGTCTCACGCAGTCATCTCGTGGGGGTATATTTACGCGAGGTACCATACCCTTGCCATGAGATAGTCATATGCGTAGTTTATTCCTTTGTCTAAACTCAAATCCCTGTAGTATGCATCCTGAGACTGTGCGTGTGTTCGTGCCGTGTTTATAGTCCAGCTATTGTGGGCAGAGTCCTGCACATTACTCGTTATGTGGAAGCCCAGAAGTTTTGCCTCAGTGTGATATGGGAAGTCCATAATCCGTACCGACGTGTCCCATGGACCAATCGCTAGTGCCCTTGATTTTCCGATGTTTAGTTTCGCCCCTGACGCCAGATCGAAACAATACAGTGCCTGTTGTGTTGTAGGAATGTCTGTTGGTGACGTTACAAACATCGTCACGTAATCCGCGGATGCTACAACGGTTGTTTTCATGCGACGCCGCCCAAACTGTATTCCAACGAGGTTGTTCTCAAGTGTGCAGAGTAAGAGATTCAGGCACATAGCAAACAGCTGCATGCTTATCCTGCCCCCCTGAAGGACGGAACTTCGGGTCGGTATCGGACTGGACCTGTGTCCGTTTATGTGTATTGATGCTGTTGCATTGTCATATATGTTCCGAATTCTCTGCAGAAAGCGATCACTGAAGCCGTATTGTCTTAATAATGCGTGTAAGTACGAGTTACAAATATTATCGAAGGCTTCTTTAAAGTCAATGATCAGTACACACAAAGGAATTCCGGTCGACTCTACGTAAGCTACGGCGTATCGTACCGTCGCCACGGCATCAAATACCGGGTTTTCTGGAAGTCCACAGTGCTGGCTAGGCTGCAATATGCCGGCCAGCTACGGCCGCAGGCGGTTGGGAATGATTTTGGTGAACAGTTTATAGTCTGTGTTTATTAGTGTTAAGGGTCTGTAGTCTTCTATTCTGGAAGAGTCCGGATTTTCCGGCACGCAGACAATTATTGCAGATTCTGTTGGTCTGATATTATCCCATCTCTGTACATATTGTTCATTAGTTCCAGTAGGTCGTATTTTGTCCCCTCCCATGTTCTCTTGATGACATCTATGCATATTCCGTCTTGACCAGGGGCCTTATTTGGTTTGCCCTGTTTTACTGCTTGAAAGATTTCTTCCACGGTTATGGATTCCTCCAGTGCTGTATGTATTGTCTTTAATCTGCAGTTCATCATGTGCCTCATTCTCTCTTCGTTTACTTGTATATGGTCATACTTTCGCCCCATGTAGTCTGTAAAGACTCGCATTATATCTGCTGGTGACGTCTTCAAGGAGCCATCCGTATCATACAGTTGGTGGATCGTAAGTTGCGCTTGTCGCTTTCGGATATTCAGTAGGTTGTGGAGGGACGGTTCTTCATTCTTTATGCTTTTCTGTTCGCCATTATCTATAAGCATTCCCAAATGGTGTTTACTATTGTGTCTTATTATCTTCTCTTTATTTTTTCAGTGCGCATGCTTGAGCTCTCTGAAGTGCCGTGTCTTGCAGTACACTGTACATCGCGATACAGTAGAAATTCTCCATTTCTATACGGTCGGCGGCGGTCGGACCCTTCACGGCCCAACAGTTGCCGTATCATTCTCTTCACGTATCGGCACTGCCACATTACACGTTTTGGGTAATATTTCATGTGTCCGCCATTTTCCCTGTTCTCCTTCGTTGTTTGTAGGAAGGATGGGTCACTCAGGATCGATACATTCATTCGGCAATACCCTTTCCCAGCATGGTACTGTACATCCATTGTCTAGAGCGGGATTACTGCAAAATGTTTCGTGAAGGCAGCAGCCACCATCTCCGCACGTTTTCGCCTCCTCATTACGTCATGAGTAACTTAAATTCTGTCAATCCTGGAAGCGCCAGTAGCAGTGTAATGTGTGTATGCAGTTCGTGTCGCAGTCGCCTCCCACTCTCTATGAGGTCCAATCCCTGTATGAATCTCGCAAGCGCTCTCCTGTAGTTCTTCTGTCCAGTACGGTCGTTGTTTGTTATAACACAATTAAAATCACCAGCGATTATCATCGCCGTGCTGGAAGAAGTTATCAGGTGTACGACTTCGGTGTTATAAAATACTTCCCTTTCCAGTCCCTTCGCTGCGCCGGAGGGTGCATAAATAATTACTGACAATATGCCGCGGAATTTAACAGACATTCCTCGTCCCAATGGAAGGCGCTGGATTCTTGAGAAGGCTAGACAATTCTCGGGCAGAATTGCAGTCCCACGTCTGTCCGTACCTATATTTATATAGACACTGTATCTACGAAACGTGTTTCAATTAGTGTGCGACACTTCCAATTCGATCCCGGACCCTCCAGCCCGTAGTCAGTCGCTATACCGACTGAGCTACGTGGCCCACGGAGATAATATTTTGAAACCACGAGTCATCACTCTTAAGGCAGAACCCAGTAAACCAGCCCTTTTTTCCGATATGTTTATACACAAGGTCGGGCACAGGGGAGTCCTTAGGCATTTTGTGGTACTCCTGTAGTTTGAAATTGGCCAGCCCTGTCTTAATCTATACCCTTTACTTATCTATATTTGCCTTGCACTTAATGACCAAATAACTCTACACACCCTAGCAAAAGATAAAACCAAATCGGTAAAACCACATTTTTTTTTTTTCGCAGTCAGGTTTCGGTTGTCCTTTGCGAATCCTTTAATTTGAAACTGACCGAGAAATGTAAATAAATGAAAGGCCATATTGTTGGAAGGGAAACATAGACTGTGTATGTACACAAACACATTGGCAGAGTGTGACAACAAACTGCCAAATTGTATGACAAAAATGGAACAAAATATTTTCCAAAATTACTCAGTTAAACATCTGTTTTATAAAAAAATTTCACGACCAGAGTGCGGTTGTTCACAGTCCTTCAATGTGATGTATTAATTTCCACATACATCGGTCTTTTATCATAATAAACGGACGTATGCATACCAGGGTGACATCATAACCTCAAATGATTTCGTCCATATTTATTGGTATCCTCAGGGGAATTACTTATTATTTTTCGATTTACAGGCAAATGGTACCTTCTTTTTATACTGAAAAATACAAAAATATTCAAACTAAGCCAAAATTATGTGATATACTGTCTGTTATCGTCATTAGCAACACGCTTTGAATATTACATTACAAGTATACAGTACGGTACTTATCGCAACTATGTGCGAGCGTCTCTTTTTTTTATCTTTGCAAAAGAAATTAAATCGTTATTTTTATTTTATAGATGTTGTGTATAGTGATAATTAATGGTGATGGCTGATCTTACAAAAATAACTTGTTTATTTAAGCAAACATTGAAAATTTCCTGTTATTCCTGATTATATAACTGCTTTCCTGCGTGGATTCCATTTGTACGTATAATGGAAATGGTGGAATTTTGATTCAGTTACTGGCACTGCTTGATTATTTCTACCATATTCCGCTGACAGAAATAAGATTTTTAATATATAGTGACTACGTAACCATACATATTCGTTCATATAGAACATTTTCTCCTGAGAATGTGGAAGTTACTGAAACATGCAGAAAATAAACCTGAATTATATTAGTTGTTAGACATACAACATTTTTTGTTTTGAAAATGTTTAAGTTCATTTTATGTGAATGAATCGGTATCAGTAGTGATGGTAATATGGGCAGCTTGCCGTTACGTTAATGTGATCAGTTGTTTGACTAATTGAAGTCCAAGTATATTCCAAAGTGCCAGCGGTTTTCAAGTGGAGAAATAATTGGGCACAGCGTGAGTGAAAACTCAATAATTAAAAAAAAATAGACCAAATTCAAGATATCAGTTTATATGACAAAATACGTCAGAAGCATCCACTTGTGTCCTATAGTACTAACAACTGAAGAATTGTAAATTGGGAATATGTTATACGGCTACGTAAGAGCAAATTGATATTTGTATATAAGTTAGTAGCCTGACAAATTATGGGATCCGACCAATTACGTTAGCTGTAGTCATCATTACGTAAAGTGAGACTCTAACGTACCTTGGTTTACCCAGAACTCGAATCCCCTGTTAGTATGTATGACACTCTTAAAGTTTATTTAATGGAAGCGCTTAACTTCATATCGATTGAGCACTGCCCGGAAGCAATGTATAGGAGAATTCCCTCAGAAGAAATCTTCCGAATTATATCGCGAAACATTGCATTAAATATCCCACTTTTTACTGCAACTTTATTGTCGAATTTCGCACTGACATATTCTAAGTAAAACTGTTTATCATCTTTCACAGTGTTTGATGCCGTGTTAACGTGAAATATGCCTGTGTATTTCACCAAATGTTGTAGCCATACGTAATTTGAAAAGGAAATATATCGCTTGGTAGCTTTGCATGAGCATCAGAGCGGCCTGTGTTACATGTTTAAGCACTTATGGAGACCAGCAATCACTGGACCCCTCAGTTGACACTCAATCCGTTGTACTCTACTTGAAAACTTACGTTGCATTACGCAGAATTTCGATCAAACAGTCTCTGGGGCTTCACGTCCCAACATCATCTGGCGAGTCGGGCGGCAGAATTGGTGCCTAATAACTCTTCTCTTTCTTACGTGTAACTACTAATTATTAGTAAAGGCTATAAACTGAAGTCTATGAAATTTACACTGCATAGTCATCACACTCCCTCACTCCTTCTAAGCAACGAAGTCGGATTCAAGCCCTGACCGAACGTCTGAGATAGTCCGATCAGTGTAGTTTCTTCGGTGGATAAAACAAAAGAGTTTAAATAATCCGTGACCGTGCATACAACTAATTATGATAATGAAGTCAACAAATTTATACAAACGTATAAAGTATCTTATTGTTAAGGGTGGTCCTTGGATCGCGGTTTAGTGTTCATATGGTGGGGTGCGGACCGCGAGGTTGTTGTAACTGTGAAGGCATTATTTGTCGCGCTGAAGAATTCGGCCTACTCTTAGATACATATTACTGAGAGTACTGCCGCTCGATCCCCTGTAAACAAACACATACACCACAGCTTTCGGCCGTAACATTAAAATGGGAACATGTGTTTTATGTTTTGATAAGGCAAGTGACCCTGAAGCTATCGCCAACTGGGTGCCGGGAGAAAATATTTGGCAGGCTTTCGTAGGTGGAAGATATAAGGGAGACTGGGAATGTAATGAAGGAGCGGTGGAGATAAAACTTGCAGTTCCGTACACAATTGGCGTTGTTTTGTTACGGTACAAAAAGCACACATGAATGAAATAAGCAGTTCAAAAACGTGTAGTAACAGTGATAAAATTACTTCTGCTATCGACAGCAGACTTTCGCTTACGTCTCCTCTGACCATCTCCCCTGATATTCCGTCAGTGCAGTTCATGATTCCGTCTAATAGATTCGGCCGTTATGTTACATTATAAATATATTATGCTGAGAAATTACATAGAACCAATGCCGCCGTTCGGTTTAAGAGATCGTACCGGTTAAACCACTTAAAACACAATTATCTTAAGATCTCCATCAGTGGTCACAACCGACAGTGTTATGGCAATTAATGAGCCACAAGCCTACTAAGTTTATAATATAAGTTACTTTTATACATTTGTGTGCATTTGTTGGATTCGTTGCAATTTATGTATTCATTAAATTTATCTTGAAATTACTTCCTTATATACAATTGTCCTAATTCTGACTTTTATACCAATATCAACCTCATCCAAACATGCGTTGCCACATTTACTACAGTCTCGAGTCACCTTTTCCCCAGGCGCTCTAAAGACCTGCTCCTAGGCGCGTTCTGCAGAATCTGTTTTCGGTCCTTCATCCAGCCATTCTGTCTGTACGATCTCTGCAGTTATCTTTGTCTATATATTCTAACACAGTTCCTGTCTCCAGTTCTTCCGTTATTTTCTGCTTCCGTCAGCGGTCCCGCTGTGCACAAACCGCTCAGCGTCTCATAAAACTTATTTCTGCCTCTTTGATTCTGGTGTAACAATTTTTCCCAGTGACCACTGCCTCACACTATAAGAGATGAGCAATGGAGAAAATATAGAAAATGAATAACGGGCGAAGCATAAACTGGTTAAGTCACCTAGAGAGATCGGAGGAGGATAGGATGCCCAAACTTATTCACTCAAATACTGGAAGGGAGGAGCAGAAGCGGAAGACCCAGGAACGGATGGAAAGAAGAAGTAGAAAGAGATCTTCAAGTGCTGGGATTGAGAAGATGGGCATAGGTAGTGGGAGATAGGAAAAAATGGAAGGACATTTTTCGACAGGCCAAAGCCCACATTGGGCCGTAATTTCAATGGAAGAATAAGAAGTAGAAGTGGTAGAAGAAAAAGAAGATATTGATAATAATGATGATGATGATGTGTACCTCACATTCTAGACGAATATAATTCTGTTGTGTTTCTGTAATAATTATCGTTTCGTAGCAAACTGTAGATTGCCTAATTTTTATATAGATTAATAGTTTTTTTTTAGATGTCTGTGTCAGATATAAAGAATGAGGATTACCGGAAGTATTCGTAGTTGAATGAACTTACTGTCTTTAACAATTTATAGTTACGGCTTTGAAACCCCCCTCCCCTTCCACTAAAAGCATGTAATTTTTTTTTCATGAAAATTTTCCATATCACAACTCTAATTAGTTTTAACAATGTGGTGGCATGATAAATGTAAATTGAGATCTGCGCTCTTCTGGGATATCCGCAGCGTATGCTTGTAATTCCTTAGCGACGAACAACCTATCAGTAATGAATTACCGCAAAGCGCTGCGTAATGCCACTTGTGAGTGCATCTCATTACTTCGCTGAGCAAGTGTGAAATCACGCATAATTAAAAAATTTCCTTCATAGTTTACTAATAATAGTACACTTGGTCATCTGCCAATAACAGAGAATCTAAATTTTGTCTACTATCAACAGGTATACTGCCAAGAAATACGTACTTATGTATGTACCTGTCTCCGGCCTTCTATGAGAAATTTTTGTGAATTATAAGAACAAAGCAATGTGTCACATCGCCTTTCAATTCCTCTGCTAATTGGTTTCCATTCGGCCAGTTTCGCTGTTAATCTTCATGGATATCGTGTTGTTTTCACGTGTAGTGAACACGTTTGTTAAAATTTGTTGCCGTACTCTGCCATTATGTAATATTTCGAGTAATTTTACTGTATTTAATTTATCAAATGCATTTTTGTAGTCTTCAAAACATTATGCGTAGCCACGATAAATTTCCTTCGCCTGTCAAATAAACGTTTAGGCGTTAAAGTCCATCTGTGCATGATCTTCGTTCTCATAACGCCATATCTCATATCGATAGAAATGACAAGTGTAAAGATGTGATCCTGAATAATCCCCCGCTGAATCCACTGATATCGTTTCCTGATAGAATTTCTGCCCACGTAAGACAAAGTGACCTTACAAGTTTTATCAATGAATTTCAACAACTTAATATTTTATGAGGATCAAATTTTCCCATACACTATTTTATGCACATTTTCTCCACCCGGTCCTCACTAGATATTACTTCCGAATGTCTTCAGAAGCCAAAATACTTCTGATAGCAGGAAGCAAATTTGTGTCCTTTATTTGTTACTCGTGTTAAATGTGCACTCTTGACAGTCAAGGGAAATCTAGAAAATAATTCTTTATTCTTCCAGGTATCTGAAATGAAGCATTAATATAATTTGCAGAGTGGAAATAATTTGGCACTGCATTACACTATAACATTATTGGGCACAGTAAATGGATACAGCGTTGTCTTACAGAGAAATGTGTCTCCACATCAATGTGTCTACACAGCAATGTGTCTAAAGAGCAATGTGTCTACAGAGCAATGTGTCTACCGAGCAATGTGTCTACACAGCAATGTGTCTAAAAAGCAATGTTTCTACACAGCAATGTGTCTACACATTTCCTTACTAAACTGGCGTGATGTTGTGGCTGACGGAAAGTTCCTTCTTCGTGAGTGCCTACTCAGCCCTCACGGTTGACAAAAATATACACGAAATAAACAAACTACATATATAGGTTGTTTGAAAGTTTAATATACACTAAATATTGTGATCCCAAATCATTCTTTTTCATAATGATGCAACAGATAATTTGCGTTACAAAATAAACAACGTTCCAAAATTCACATGCTGATTGTCTTGAAACTTGGAAGCCTCAACATCCTGTAATCTTCAGGGCCAGAATAGGAATGTAGAGGGGTTTTCATTACCTTTTGACAATAAATAGATGACGTAATTAGCAGCAAACCCTAACAAAGTTTCTATTTTAAATTATTTTAAATATTTTCCCAGCTGTAGTGACATGACACTCCAATTCAGAGAGACGAAATTTTATATCTCACAAACAGTCAGTACAATCGCCTCATATCTCTCCTACGTTTCATTGTTTATTTATTATCATTTGCTCTTTAACTCCGTATTAAAATGTTAATACCAGAGATATGACAGATACTGATCAGTTGGGAAATGAACTAAGCATTAAATTATCCCTCCTTTAGGTACATTAATTCGAAGCTGCCGCAAAATTTTATATTAATTTATGTTTGAAACTGGAATATTAACATAAATAAACTAGACGCTTCAATATTTGCAGGACAAAAATTATGC
>Ga0136643_10016501_pt1 | contig 11104 bp, 10 predicted proteins | sample TergutLab28metaG_FD_96883 | JGI IMG/M metagenome (GOLD analysis project Ga0136643, IMG submission 96883) | Labiotermes labralis P1 segment gut microbial communities from Petit-Saut dam, French Guiana - Lab288 P1 (version 3) (version 3) | ecosystem: Host-associated > Arthropoda: Insects >... | reverse complement strand
TTTAATGACTTGTCTACTGTTCATTATGTAATTTTCTGTTTTTTATTGAGTGTTTGTGTTTTGACATGTTCCACATCCTTTTGGTTGTTGTGACCGTGTATGGATTAATGGAGTAAAAATAAAATGAATGAATGAATGAAATGAATTAACACAAAATATCATTGGTGAATAAACAGGGTGGTCTTCGATGGTGTTAATTTAAACATTATGATACATGTAATTTACCCTGAATATGCAGTATATGTCACATGCCAGTATCTGTCACAGAAAGTCTGTACATGATTTCAAACAAGGACTATGGCATTATAAAATACAACCACAAGAAAAATGCAGCCTTTACTAGGCATATACGAACTTAAGTGGAATTGAGATATCAGTAGTGTATCTCACAAAACTACAGCATATGGCATGCTGAAGGTAAACTAACACTGAACACATGCTAGCTCTGGGCACATGACACTTATAAAATACCACTAATTTTGATATGTAGTCTAAGAAAGACCACAAAATCACAGCATTACAAATAACATTTCTCTAAAATAAGATTAGGTGTTGGCAACAACTACACCATCCTCAGTGAAATCAATATATTGCTAGATGGAAGTCTGTAATAAGTGTCGGTGTCTGTCTGTCTGTCTTAATTAAGAAAACATGTGACTAGTACAATATTACAGCAACAATGTTCATTAAATGAGGTACATTCCATGCATTGAGGAAAATTGCAAGCCGTTACCAACATCTTGCACACATATCAGATCTTACATAGTTACTTGCATACTTTTTGCTTAACAGATCAGTGCAGTACAACACTTCTCAAGAGAAGAATTAATGTCAAACTTCACACATTAAGATACATATCCCTAAATTAAGTTTTATACATGATGCCTTTCAATCCTTTGCCCACCACAACAGATTGAATACATATGGCACAGAACAAAATGAACTTACATCTAGCTCATCCCTCTGTATTAACTGGCTCCCTAGCGTGATGAATTTTCACATGCTTATTGTGGTTGGACTTAGTACTGGAAGCCTTCCTGCAGATATGGCAAGCAAATGGCCGAGCCCCACTGTGCACACGTAAATGTTCCTTTAAGTAATAACTACGGTGGAACAGCTTACCACAAACGTTACAACTAAATGACTTGCCAACCTCATGCTCCCAGACATGACGCAGACAGTTATACTTGCGTATGAACTGGCAGCCACAGTGATTACAAGTGTATGGCCACATGTTGTGATGTGAGTGCATGTGCGCAGTATAATCACTACGACAAAAAAACGCACTCTTGCACAAGGAACACTTAAAGGGTTTTGAACTGCATGCTGCGTTGAGTCCACTGGTGCAGCTGCAGATTCCACTTAGTTGTGAAGTCTTTCCCGCACACGTAACAAGAGTACGGACGTTCGCCACTGTGCATACGAACGTGTACTGGCAGTGAACTTTTCAAGAAAACATATCCACACAACTTGTACTCCACGTTTTCCACATCACACCCACACTTTGGCATGTAATGACAGTCATGTGCTTTGCAAATGTATCTTGTCAGGCTTGATGCATGAATGAAGCACTCACTACAGTAGATGCAACACTTGGGCTTCTCATCATGTATCTCTTTGTGCCATTCTAGCTATTTCTTTGAGTGGAATATCCTCGCCGCAGTGACAAATTAAATCCTTTACCCTCATCTTCATGTGATGTCGGTTCTTATGTTGGATGAGGTTGCTGTACCTCCTAAATGTCTCATCGCAGAGCGGACACTTGATCGGTGCATTGCCCGTGTGAGTTTGTATTTTCTGCGAGCTTCTGCTTTGTTACAAATGCTTTGTCACATATGGTGCACTTGTGCAGCTTGATACCAAGATGTCGTTTTAGGTGTAATTCAAGGTTCTGATGTCTGTAGAAATATTTTCCACACTGCAAACATTCGAGCGGATGTGTCTGAAGGTGTGACTGGTATTCAGAATCACTAGTGAAGACTTTTTTACAAGTGGCACATATATTTTTCTTCTCTTTAGACTTATTGTGCGCCTTGTGTTCATGACTAGTCCGTAGCTTGGGAGTTGCAAATACCTCAATACACGTGCTACAAGGATTGACGACAGTTGATTCTAACTCAGTTTCATGTTTGAGCACTTCTGCTGTCTCCACAGTATCAACTGAAGCAGACACATTCTCTGGGAGCTGCTCTCCATCTTCTATCTCCATGTTTGTCTCTGTATCTTCTTCAAGGAACACTTCCATAAACTTTGGCTCTTCAGAAAGATTTCTTTGCTGGCCTAATGACACTGATGTTGGTTTGTTTACAGTGTCTTGCTCATTGTGATTGGTATTCTGTTCCCTCACTGAAGAGAGTAAAAAGCCTCCTGAAGATACAGAACAGGGCAATGAGTTAGTACACAAAGAAATGGAAGAGAAACTGAAGAAGGAATTACGTTACCTGCATTCTGTAACTCTTGTGGGACATGGCCTGTTGGAAAACCATTGGCTGGATATGGAACAGTTGGAGGAACTGGAACAGAAGTAACATTGATTTGTGGCTGGGGAACACGATGTGTGGAATAGGATGGCACCACAGGGCGCATGAAAGGCTGCTGAAAAGATAGTGAAGTCACTGAAACTGTTGCTGCTGTTGAACCAGGAAAGGGCTGTGCACAATCTGCATGAAAGCAGCCTGGTTACTAGGTGAATGATCAGCACCAGGTGCTGACAGGATGGCAGGAAAGGAGATATACCGTGGGATAACAGTATTTGTGGCACAGCCATTACTGCTCAGGAAATGTTGGTATATTATGGCTGTTGTAAAGTGACTGCTGCTAGGTGAGAAGCACTGAGAACCTGATATTAGTTCCTGATTGCCAGGTCCAGCAACTGATAACATCTGATTGTCGCTCTGGTTTTCAGTAGTGTCTGGGCTGTCTCCTGCAGAATCCTGACCGATGCCGCAATTATCTGATCCTTCGGATGAGTGTCAAGATGTGTTTTTAGCGTAACACCTTCCCGCATGTACAGTGCACATACGAGACAAGAAACGGGGCTCACGCCATTCTCCATTGCGGCCTCCTTCACTTAGTTCTACAGTTTATGGAAAGAACTTTCTTAGTCACTAATAAACTTGTATTTACTCTGATTGCTAAAAGCGTTCTGATATTCCAGAACAACTATACATGATCCTGTTCAATGTAACCTTGGTACTCATCGGTGTTAAAACATTCGAATGTATATCACTGTTAAAACACCGCATAACAATAAACTCCACAAATACTATCAATTAACTTGCTGGTAGTTCCAAATTAAATCTCGTAATCATTACACAAATGTCATAAACACTGCTGTAACACACAATGAAGTCTTGAAAGTATGCAATGACAACTTCCAACTTAATGCGATCTACGTCAAATGACCAATAATAAACTTGCTTTGCTCGCCGCGCCACTGCACTAGCTGTCGAGCGAGCCCCCGTTTGGGTGCGTTTGTGAAGTAACGAGCGAGCCGTATCTGTGACATTTACATGGTGCGCGATGTGCATACACGTAGTTCGTAGTAGGACCCGTGGTGCGAGGCAGAAGGAAGCCGAAAGACTTTACACGCGTTTGTGTGTGCATTGTAACATATGCGCGAAGAATGTACGTTTTTCCATAATGCATTCACTGTAAAAATTACACAATAATTGAGGAAGTTGGGTATATCACTTATTGTTATTTTTCCTTTGCGGCCTCTAAACCAGCGCAGAATAACGTGCTTGGCACTTTTCCATGAGAAGGTCAGACGCCCATGCGCTTAACGTTTCTCGATATGGTCTCCGTGACGACGTAATCTACACTGCGGCCGCGAATTGTTTTGTTACGAAGCCTAAATGTAAATATGAGGTTTGTTTTATATAAATGCCGCTTATGCGACCGTAAAATAGCCCATGTAACACGGAAATTAAAACGATTAGAGCCTAATAAGCTCGTACCTCAAATCATGCTAATAAGCTTGTGATGCCAGACTTTGATCTGTGACAAGAACGAGAGATTCTGCTTTCTACTGAAACACAAATGTGTATAATCCGTGGAGTGCGTCTTGCGTGGGTTGAAGCATGCAGATGTCATGAGAAGTCGAAACAATTAAAAGAAATATTTATTTCTTTGGAAAGCATATGTAGCATATTTGTGAAAATATAAGTTCAACGTTAAGAAAGATGGTTAATATTCTTAATAAGCGTACAAGGAAATCACCCACTCTTTATGCTGGCATTTCCTAACCTCCTTTAAAAGGCAATCGGATTTTAAAGTGATTAGTTTGGACATGGATTCCCGGCGAAGCACTGCTGTACAGTTCTTCGTGGAGGATGATAATAATAAGGTTAGTTGTACGTCAGTTACAAGCTGTATGTCGGAAGTGACTTGTGGGAATGTATTAGTCTTCACAATACTCATTTCTTTTACGAAACCGAGGAAGATGGCTCGGACAGTAACTCTTCCGACTTCTATTCTCGATTGCTGTATTTCACTCGGGGTCAGGACATCGACTATCCTCACTTGAGGTTCATGGCTGTTTGCACAATTTCATCAAGGCTAACCCGGGGAGGCACCATAAATTGGGCCACGACCGCTTCCTTGAACATATTGTCACTGGATCAAATCCTTCAGCATGAAACAAAAATATTAATACAATTCTGTTTCATCCATATTTTCAACTTATTATTTTCTGTGTCTAACAGCCATGTTAAATCAACTGTAAATAAACAAATGCATTTCTGAATTAAAGTTCCTGGTGTCGTATCTGCTGGTTTCTCATCACTGGAAGATTTGTCAGTGTGTAGTCCAGGGTTTAGCTAATATATGGAGCAGAGTCATTGAGAAGCCTTTAAATAGTTCCTCAGTGGGCCCATTCTCAGCCCTCAAGGCTACTTAGCACTTTCTCTGCAGCAGCATAGAACCATTTAACCTAGCCCTCCACCAAACAAAGAGAAGACTCAGGAGCCCTGTGAGGTAACCCCATTATACATCTTTTCCAACACCAAGCCCAGATACAGTTTTAAATTGTCTTCTTAGACATCTACCATTACAGTTTATTTTAAATATCCTTGCTCATATTCATTTCAAGAGTAGGTAGGAAATTTATGTCACTTCCATAGAACTCTTGGTAGAGGGAAGGCTAGATATAATGACAGTTCACCCAGTATTCCAAGAACATCATTTGCAACACTTATCTCAGTGTTAGCAGGCCTCTGCCTGGTAGCCTTCTCCTTGAACTCTGCCTCTGTTAGCCATGCAAATCTGCTGCTTCCAAGGACCACTGTGAGAACCACATGTAATGTGGTATGTGACACTAGTTTTGGAATTTCATAGTGAGAAAAATTACTTATATCTGCTACAACCTATGAAGAAAAATTCATAAATCTAATATTGGCACTGTAAGCACAACATATGGGGAAATGTAAATGAAAAATGACATTTTAATAAGCATGACAGGTTTCTCAAGGCCAGTAAATTACCTACCAACAATTAACTGAGGGCCAATAATTTTGTAATGCAACTTTCCACCATGCCCTCTGACTTAATTAACCTTTCAACAACCCATATTTGTGGATGTGAATGCAGGTAAAAAAACACCCCAGAAATTCATTTTATATATTTAGGCAACAAGAAAATTTACTGTGTTTTTGAGACGTTCTTATTGTCTCTGATTTATTTTCCACAAAATATAGTATAAATAGTAATTTTATCTTTCTGTTCAAATAATACATTTTTCATAACCTGTGTGCCAGAATTTAAATACCAACCCAGTCATTTAAAGATTAAGAGGAGCTAAGCAATTACTATAGTTCTGAAGTGTGTATTGTTTACTTCTTGGTCTGTATTACTGATCAAAGACTGATAGTTCATTTTATGTTTCTGGCTAGAGGTACATATATATTTTTTCAGCACATGCCTTTGGCAGTCTAAAACTACTAATGGCATCACTGTATTTTTTGTGGTTTTATTAGTTCATATATGAAAAATTTTTCCCTGTTCATTCCATGGTGGCATATAGTGGGAGCCAAGGTATAGCTTCAGTTATTCCTAACCTCAGGGCTAGATGGAGGTGAGTGGTCACCTGCACACCTCAGCTACTTTGTCCCTAGAAAAGATCTCTGGTACCCACTGAATATGAGGCTGGATGACCTCATGTGTGAGTCTGAACAGTATGTAGGAGAGAAGAGTCACGTCTGTTCCACAGTTTAAACTCCGGTTTATCCAACACATAACCCAGTCATTGTACTGACTAGGCTATCGGTTTACAAACTAAGATGGGAAATGATTTCTTTACTGAAGTAATCAATTGTTTGGTGGAAATTGAATTATTTGAAAGTCAACTAGTTGTTCACATTCCTAATTGTTTAAGAAAAGTTAAGTGCCAGAATTAGGTACACTTGTAGTCAGTCCAGCAAAACGTAATGCATTTTAGGAATTTGTTTTTGTGAAACGCAGCTATATGCCATTACAGGAGCAGATTGGAATAAGCATTGAAGTATAATTAGATGATTTCAGGCTTTCATAGTAGTTTGATGGTAATGTTGAGTCTCTTCATGGGTAATTGCCTCATGTAGAAGTGGACTTAATATTGCTGATGTTTTCAAGACTCCCCTCTTCCCCATCAAGTTGAAGTGACCATCCCAAGTCAAGCCTGTAGTCCGTCAGTTAGAATGCCTTGCCTTCAACCCCCTTTTTCGGATCGTGGCCAAATTATAAGCACAGAGTGTGACAGTTTCACTATTTGTCATCCAGGGTATAAATTCTGATAAATGTGTTGAAAGTTGAAGTTACAGTTTGTTATCATATACTGTATACATATTTGTAACGCTGTGAGACACACTCAATTTGCAGAAAACAGGTTTATTCATGCTTTATGCAACAGATTTAATTATGGCTGCCCCATGACTGGTTGTCTGGATCACATCTTCCATGCATGTTTCTTGAACATTCAGACCCTTTGCCTGTCTCCCTGCCACCCCAGAAAGATATCACATTCCTGATAGTGAACATGTGACACATAAGTTGTGGTTGTGTACTTAGATCAGTGAGGGCCATGGGCTTTTGCTTTGCCTCGAAGAAAGAACAATAAGGAACTCTGGAACACTGATAAGACAGTAAACTGTCCACAATATCATCACCCCAGAACAGGATAAACTTAATATTGAGGTAATTACATGCTGTATTTTACCTTGTATGTGTTGCAGATTGTTGAATGGTTAAATCAGGCATCATTGGCAACAGACAACAGTAAAACTGATTATCTTCGTCGGGTACAAGAAATTATCATCAATAAGGATGCCAGTTTGTTGGATAACTTCTTAGATGAAGTTTTAGGGTTTCAAAATGATCGCATTGGTGATGTACGGAAATTCATTGTGGGCTTCATTGAAGAAGCATGGTAAGGCAAATAATATAGGTCACTGTTTCAGCTAGGGAGATACTTATACAGATTCAAAAATGTGGGTGTAACATAACATTTCTGGCACATTGACTCTATTATTGTGTCTAGACTTTCAGTTTACAAATGTTAACTTTTGATGCTTTGTTGTCAATTGTGTGAAACAGGAGGGGTGCACAGGAATAGCCTTTTTCTCCATCACTTGGGGAAAAATGTACAAAATGTAACCCAGCATAACATTGTCTTTAGAGTCACAAGAATGTAAGAAGCTTTTGTAAAATTAGATGAACAGTTCAGTTAAAAATTAAGATTTTGGCCACTGACTGTAGGATCTACAAGTCCATGTGTAGGATCTGATATAAAGCACCAGTTCTATTACAGCAGTCTTACAAAATCTGAGATGACATGGCGTATTTGTTCAAAGCTGTGTATTTTTTTATGTGTAGGTATGTTTGTGATTTATCTTTATTATATTTACATGACTGGCTGCAGTCGGTCATTAGTGTTTGTCTGCAGACCATAATCTGAAGAAAATTTCCACATATCTGCCATGCTGTTGATGTACATTCTTCAAAAATAATATGTTAACAAAATTTGCTAAAGGTTTGGAGGGTTGTTGTATGTCATTTTGGGACTTTGTGTTAAGTAGGACTGTGTCTCTTCCACCTCAATGGTTGTTACTAATTGCAGGCAATTAAAAAATGCAGCATTGGGATGACCATGAGTGGTGAACCATGCATACCAAGTTTCATGGGAGTCTGTTCGTTCAGCAGTTTAATGGAGGACCAACAGACAGACAGAGACACACACACACACACACACACACACACAAAACAGGCACACACGCACACACAGGGCATGGTAATTTCGTAAGCATACTTTCTTTCCTTAGGAAAGTAATGTAGGCTAAAAGATCCTGTGGGTTATTGTCATGAATATCATCAGACATGTGGCAAAAGTATAAAATGTATTCTTGATTTCAAACTTTTGCCATGGTCTGAATGTTGTGTGCTTTCTTCTGGGTAATTTCCTGGCGTCTGAATTTTATGTGTCGACATTTCGGAACACTCTGTCTGTTCCATCTTCATAGGCGGGTAGGTATGAAGAATTCTTCATACCTACCCACTTATGAAGGTGGAACAGAGCGTTCCGAAATGTTGGCATATAAAATTAAGACGCCGGGGAATTACCCAGAAGTAAGCATACAGTATAAAATGTAGTTTAATTTTTTGTGGCTTTTGTTCTGAACATATTTTGCTGCCTAAAATATATAATGTATTGTGTTTATAATGGAGGTGGGTCTTTGTGCAAATTGTTCATAATTATTGTCCAGTTTTAATCATTGTGTTGGAGATGTACAATAGTCAGAAACATACATAAGCAGACATGTAAGGGTCGATTATTGTTGTTTGATTTTAACAAAAATTGGGAGTGTTTCAACAAATTTGAGTAAATCTCCCCAGTATTGGAGTTAAGAGATATGTCGACATTGACAGCTGTATGCAGCTCATAATATGGATTTATACGGACACATGGATATGGTGAAGATAATGTGTGCATTTCTTGCAGTTTTTCATTGTGAATGCCCCAGAAATTGAACTTCTTGCTGATAAGTCTGTCACCATGATAAAGTAATTGTATTCAGATGCAGTGTTGGAATTCACTGAGCATTTCAGTGTGCGTTATGTATGGGATCTTCCAGACCTGAATTGTGGCATGTCAGCAGGCCATTCACTGCAAGAAAACCTTAAAACAGACCACATTCATGTCCATGTCGTTCCAGTTCAACATTCTTGATTATGCAGTCACTTTCATGATCATGCAGAGCTTCTAAGTTCATCTGGTTGCAAGCCGGACTCATTCTGAATGTGTCATACACTTTCACTTCACATTTCATTGGGTTCTGTCTTTAACCACTGCTTTGAAATCGGATAGAACAAACATGTGGCAGTTACACTGGACCACTGTATCTGCAGAAATGTTCAATTAATGCTTGTTAAGTGTTAGGGTTAAGTGTTAGAGCACACTACAAATGGCACAGGTGCCTGTGTACTGAGGTTGTTGAATATTTACCCTGGCTGGTGATATGTTTTTGCTACTACCAGCATATTCCTCAAAAAAGCTAATAACTAATGTATTGTTGGGTAAATCATCTTCAGGGTCAAGCAGGCAAAGAAAAGTAGTATGCATCTTGGTTTGTTTGACTTCCCAGAAGACTTGAATCATCAGTACCATCACTGTTAGAACATCCAGTCTTACAGTATTGTCACGTGTTGGCATGAAGCAAAACTGTCTTGTTACTAGCCTCAGTTGCCTGTCATGGAGCATCACTAAGTCACAGTGCTTTACATGGCCTGTAAACATTTCTGACTACCCACAATAATAAATGATTGTTGAAAGTGATAAATCATTTGTAGACATATATATAAACATGCTAATTTGATGTTACTGATTCTTATGATGGGAGAAGGTTGTCATGGTATTTGCCTTAGGCAAGTAAAATCTATCAATTATCTAGGCACTAGATGCAGTATATTCATGAACATGGTGTTACTGACAGGCTGCTAGATAGTCAACACTGATTTAGAAGGTTGTTCAGTGATAAATGTATATGGCAGTTCTTCAGATTTCATGTAGTTCATTTTCTATTACATGTTTCATTTCAGTAAGAAAGATCCTGATATATTACCAAAAGTTGTAGTCAATCTGTCTATGCTGTTGCAAGACCCTTCAGTCCAAGTTCAGAAACGTGTCATTCAGGCAGCAAGTCAGGCAAGTGGTGATTATTACCTTATGCATACTTCTCTTTAGTTAGTAGTGTATTGGGATTAAACTTTTAAAATCTAGCGGTCACTTTATGTACCACTAGTTAATATCCAAAACTTCTATATGGTGTTCACATTGCATTTATGTGTTTTGTATAGATTGCTGAACAAACAGCAACTTTTGCCTTAACCCTTCAGCGTGGAGTGACGAGCACTGCTCGTCATAGCGAAAACATCACCTGTTGTGGAGTGACGAGCACTGATCATCATGGTACACGTTCTTACTTATTTGTCTATATCTCGACAACATAGCGAGCATATGTAACCGGGCTGCTTCGTGCTTGTTTGTGAAGGAGTTGGCTTTCTTATGGTGTGGGAGACAGTTACTAGAAATTATTTCTTCATTTTTTTCTCTGCTCTCGAATTTTGGGTTTTCTTTTTGCAGTTGTGGAGTGATGCGACTGCTTGTCATGCTGCACGCTGTCACTCATTCGTCTATACCTCGATAACATAGGGAGCAAATGTAATTGGGCTGCTTCGTGCTTGTTCGTGAAGGAGCTGGCTCTTTTATGGTATGGGAGACAGTTACTAGAAATTATTTCTTCATTTTTTTCTCTGCTCTCGAATTTTGGGTTTTCTTTTTGCAGTCCCTAATTTCACAGACGGTTTTATGCGTCCCTCTAACAGTCAAATGAAACAGGAAATGAATGTTATCGCTATCGTCACTTACCTGAGCTTGTAGCTTTGAAATGGTGTATGACATCACCCTCATATATCAATAGACTGTTTGTTCCTTCACCGCTGTTTTCGGGTGTGGATTTCAATTGAAGCTGCAGTCTGTTGCAATGATGGCGTCAAGTAGGAAGTGTTTGTTGGAGGATGAGATTGAACAAAGTTTGCTAGGGGAACTTACAGCTTCTGATCAGAGTAGTTGTAG
>Ga0136643_10016500_pt1 | contig 11105 bp, 4 predicted proteins | sample TergutLab28metaG_FD_96883 | JGI IMG/M metagenome (GOLD analysis project Ga0136643, IMG submission 96883) | Labiotermes labralis P1 segment gut microbial communities from Petit-Saut dam, French Guiana - Lab288 P1 (version 3) (version 3) | ecosystem: Host-associated > Arthropoda: Insects >... | reverse complement strand
ATTACCGCACTCACAAGCGTCCGCCACCTGTCTCTATCCTGGGCCAGCCCATTCCAGTCCATATACCCACATCCCACCTCCTGGAGATCCATCCTAATATTATCCACCCACCTACGCCTAGGTTTCCCCAGTGGTCTCCTTCCCTCCGGTTTCCCCACCACGTATTATTTTTATAATTATTATTATTATTTAACAAGTTGTATTACAAATATTGAACCGAGTTATAACATTTTACATGCCGTTGACACATTTTATCCTTTCTATTGTCTCCATTAAGTGGAACATACTTCTTTACTAGAGGGCTTCTGCTGCTAATATACTCCGTGTCCTTGGCCACAATTACCACTGGGTTTAACGCTCATTTACATTTTACTGTCACCACTGGTTCTGATTAGTTGCAGCTGCTGAAATAATCGTGTTCTTCTGTAATGTACTAAATGTAAGTCGCTGTTTCCTCTTCTTTTTAAAGTTATTGTTACATTTAGCAACAGCTTCTTCATTATCAGGTGACAGCTTATCTAAGTAAATGCTAGAACTTGAATGCAGACTGTGAAATGTATATGAAAATGTAGAACCGTTTCGCCCTACGCGGTGTGAATAATATATGTCCCACTTAGTGTCTGTCACCATCGACTTTTCAATATTCTGACTTGCAACTTCATGTGACGTCAAGGGGCACCCATAGTCAAAACTATGCAACATAGCATGTCAGGGTTTGCATAGGAAATTGTTATGGTTCCACTGTTGCTCAGTTCATCTATTAGTTGAGTGGTTTGACTTTTCAATTTTTTCATCGAACAGTTTGCGTGCGGCCGTACAGTTTGCAGGGGTTAGTACTGCCAGGCACTCTAAATATTCTGTTCAGTTTAGTAAGATGTTTGCACGAGATTTATAAAAGGAAAGACAGTTTTTTTTTCGACCAGCCCTGATCATATTCATTTCCGACACTGTTGGACATACTGAGAATAAATTTAGTGTTGTTCTCGGTACTGAATTTCGTCGAACGAATAATATTTGTGCTATCCGATCGACAAACATCCTTACTTTGCATGGCACTGAACCTATTCTTCTCGCATTTCTCAAGGCTACTGGTCTTACAAGAAACAGCACATCACATCGAATGTAAACATTAATAAGGCATGGAGCCTTTGCTTTGTAATACTTTGACATACTTTGACATACTTTGACATACTTTGACATACTTTGTTGAACGAAGAACAAAACAATCTACGACTGTTGAGCATTGCACGTACCCATACTGTTGTTCCACTTGCAGCAGTACACGTATGTACCTACAATAAATCAACATAATTCGTAATGAGATAAGCAAAATTACAGCGATGGTATTTGGTTATATAAGCCTACTTATTTTCACAGAAACTAACAAGTCTTACAGATCACTGACCTGAGTAATGTAAACAGTGAACGTTTATATGTGAGCGCCCTCTGTAGCTATTACCACCGTCTAATATCTTCGCTTTCGGTCTAGGGTTAGAATCTTAATGCCCTGTACGTGGGTTTCTGCTTCCGAAATAATTTGTTAGTAATCCAACATTAATTTTTTTTTTATATTTATTGAATAGCGAGGCCTGTGTTTTCACAATATATTACTGACGTAAACTTTATTAGAAATAATTATTACTGGATTTATAAAACGAGTCCTTAGGTATCCTTTAGAGTATCAAATAATTCTTTATTGTGTTGTTACACTGTATAATTGTTGTCCATTTGGCAGCAGGTCTAGTCGGTGTGAATGTGGCTATCGACTAATTGCAGGAATGTCTATTACAGTAATTGCAGTCCAATGAAACTATACGAATAGCGACAGCTGCATGACAACATTTGGTGTTCATCTGTCCTATAAAGCATGCGAATGACGGCGAATGAAATTAGTCGGTTGACTGCAATTAATAGTTACGTCGAGCAGATCAATATCTTTCGAAAACTGTGTTTCAGATTACTGCGTAATAAATTACTCGTACAAGTGTTAAAAAATCTTTACAATTATGAGGTCTACAAAAATGTTTTCTAAATCATAAAATTAAGTAAAAACTAACTAACTTTGAAATACAGTGTATTCTCCATTTTGCGGTATGGTGTAGGGTAGGGAGGCACTTAAAACTGTGAAACGCGGATAATCAAAAACATAGGGGGGGGGGGGCAACGAAAAAAAACGTTTACTTCCTCTGTGTAGCGCACATACAGAGCTTATGAGTAAACGCGTATTTTTTACGTAAATGATAAGTGATTTTTGTCTCCACTGAGGATTTTCTTGGAGCATTCGGCGCTAAAATCACGTTATTTTTCGCCGTCGTGACTAATCACCGGCAACTTACGATCGAACTGCAAGGTAAATCCTCAAACCGAGTAATCGAGAGTACACTGTAATCTTCTCTCGTACTGACGTGCTCTACGTTAAAACTAGCATTTGGAATTGTTTAGAAATTATTACTCATCTTCGCTACGGTGTGACTGTGTGTCTGAGTGACCGATTGATTTTGAAATATCCTGGTTGCCTCGGTTTCCGATCCAGGTTGCTACGGTGACCCAGGTTCAATGTTTATGATACAGATTGGTGTATATGTCACGCCACAAGTCCTGTTTGCATGGTTGCGATAAGGTTTGGTAGATTCCATGAACACCAAAGGAAAACGTCGGCTAATTACTACTATATGGCTGGAATTTATTATTACGATTGGGCTACGTTTGTGAATGAGATTACAAAAGGATTTTCAGTGGCTTTTATTGTTACAAGATTACCATATTTACGCAATAGTTTGATGTTGGGTGACGTTACAACCCGCGGTTGAATGGGAACAGGATTTACTTCATTTCCGTTTCTGCCAGGTATCAATGGTTGCGATATAGCATGCTTTATAAGCGACGTCACAACCTGGGTTTCCATGTTTTCGACATTAAATTAAGAGGTAATTGACGGAGGGGTTGGATTGGCGAGTAAATATTCTTTAACCTTTTGACGCCTAATGTCAACTATAGTGGTCGTACCGCACCGCTAACATCTAAAGTTGCATTTTATATATTTATAAAACAAATATAGATACTGAATATTTTAAACATGGTGTATACTCTCCGTTTTTTTCTCTTCAAAATGCAGTTTGTTTCATAATTCTAGCACATTTGGTTCCTGTATTATTCACATTTTATATAGAGGGTGTGCTAAAATTTAAAAAATAATTCCGGCGCCAAAAGGTTAAACATGTACCTGTCCGTGCCATGAAGTCATACAGAGGGACTGGAGATATAGCTCCACTCATTCTTCACCTCGGTAGTAGATGGAGTTGAGTGATTAACTTCAAGCCTCGGCGGCTTTACCCCCTCCCCCCGGGGAAAGATCCCCGGTATGAACTGAATAGAAGACTGGGTGATGGTCTGGATTGTTTGGTGTAGAGAAAAACCTCCTGCCCGTAATGGGAATCGAACCTCGGGTCAACCTGTCCGCAGCCTATTCACTGTATAGACAACGCTGTACTGGTTCCTGTGAACATTATGTTGCCTAGTCTTACGACTGGACCGTTCTTACTCCATGGAATACAGTCCCTTTCAAGAAACTAGTAGATGCTCATCTAATCAAGATAGTGTCCACTCTAATCAAGATAGTGTCCATTATTTACCAAAATCGAAAGTTCCTCACCGTGTTCGAACAGCATATCCTGATTCTGTGGAATTCATTTCATACCATCACATCCCGCGCCAATGTTACATTTCAGTATTAACCTCCTCTCTGTACGTATATGCATTCTAACCTATATATTCCTGTGGTTGCTATGCTTGCAGTCTTCAAAATTTGTCGTTAGATAACCCACCCGCCCACCTCGCAATCCGTTTACTAATCGAAATAAGAGATTTCTCCGATGAGATGGTAGTAATTTTAGCAGATGAAGCAGTTTCGCGTTTTGCGGAGTTCTACGTTTAACCGTTGTGTGTAAGAGGCGGTACTGGTCTCTATCCCGATCCAGTTGAATCTAGTCCAGACCATTAATTACAATCCACGTAAATATTATTATTTCTTCTACACCTGTTTATTCCAAGCAATCTATTCCCTTCTGGTTTCCTTATTTAGAATATATATGTAATCCTTTACACTTCAGTTCTTGTTACATGCCCCATCTATCTCATCCGAGTTGATTTGATTGCACTAGTAATTTTTTGCATAGATTTAATTAAGTATCTCCTTATTACGCAGCTTTATCCAGTGTCCTTCTGCTTCTTCTCTGTTAAACCTTTACAACTGTATCGCATAGATCTGAACCTGTAAGGTAATCGCCAAACCCTTACCATCTCTGAAATCCTGTATCCTTCTTCTAGATTTCTGAAAATCCGCAGGTTATGTGTTCTACGGAAAAGATTTGGACACATACTAACTCCACATACAGGGTGTTTATAAAGTAAATACACGCTTGAATATTTCGTGTTGTCAGTTCTTGCTGAGTTCGAAAATTAGAAGTACAGAACTTTTTGCACGATGCTGCATCGTTACATTTTGTGCCTGTTGCTCGTGCGGGGCGCGAAAACAATTTTGCTGGTCGGTTGGTTGGGCATCAGAAACCAAACGAATGGCCTGCACAAAGTCGCAGTCTTACTTCATGCGGTTTCCTTTTACAGGATTGGGCCAAACGGAAAGCATGCAACTCGAAGTCAAGGGTACTTGTTAAACTGGAAGTAAAAAATTCGAGTTAACTTATAGCTGTTTCTTTTGGTCTTAAAAAAGTGTGAGTCTGTGTCTTTCGGGTTGTATAAGAGTGTGCAAAATGATGGGGAGTGTCTTGAAAAATGACAGTAATATTGGAATGCGGGGCTTAAAAGTGGTACAAGAATTGTAACAATACAGCCCTATGTTTAGAAGATACAACCATTTAACATTACTTACCAGTCAGTCCGAAGAATGTGATATACACAGGTCCCAACAAAACGCATTTAAAATATTAAAGTTGACGTTCGCCCTGATTGTTGTGCCATATCGCTCTGGTTTCAAGTGAATTTTTAGCGTCAATTGTGGTTGCGAAATATAAAAGCTGTAGACCCAGCCAATTTCTAAATTTATTTGTGCTGTTTATACCTATGGCATACTTTCTAATGTTTTTTTCTATTCTGTGCCTGTTAAATGCTTCAGACCGAGCAACTGTCTGACGCACTCTCAGCATCACCAGTTCTTGGTGCGTCCAGTACATTAGCTGTTCCGCCTCTTATACCAGAACATGCCACATATTTCGTAGACCGTATCCATTTACATGTGGGCCGGGTAGCGTAGTCTGTATAGCGACTGGCTACGGGCTCAAGGGTCCGGGATCGAATCCCGGTGGGGACGAGATTTTCCACACCTGTCCAGACCGGTCCGGTGGCCCACCCAGCCTTCTGTAGAATGAGTACCGGGTCTTTCCCGGGGGTAAAGAGCGGCCAGGGCGTAACGCTGACCCGTCACCCCCTTCTAGTGCCCTGGTCAAGAAAGAGTAGAGCAATACCTCTACTCCCCCTATGGGCCGTACGGCCTGTACAGAGCCTCAGTGCCTGTACAAGGGTGCACTTTACCTTTTACTTTATCTATTTACATAGTTCGTTGTTCATAAAATAGCAGGATTCATTTTTATTATGGTAGAAAGTAAATCAGCAGTCTTTTTTAAAAAGGCATTCTGACGCAGTAAGTAATTATTTGTTGGTGTTGTGGAAGAATGATTGTAGTTAATGACTACTGAAGTGCACTTACAAGCACAGACAGCATCATTAAAGGGCAGATTGTGTGTCTACCGACTGCAATGAAGAGGCAAAGTAGATTAAGAACGGATAACCTAATGCCTATAAACACGCATTGGAAATCACAATCTTGACATTATAATTTAGATTCAATGCACTTCATGCGAAGGGAAAACAAAAACGATAAGTCAAATCTAAGATTGAAAAAAAAATTACCTCCTAGACGTTATATTTGTTCTTCAAGAGCCCACTTGTAATCATGATAGGCGAATTAAGATTTTCATGTGTACTCTTACCGAATATGATGGTGTGGCGTGATGGACTGGCCATGTGTGAGGGTTGCATATTTAGAATTTTGGCTGGAAATCCCACTTTTATGACAGATTATGTATATTTTTTTTCAGTCTCTCCAGGCAATTGCTGAAATATTACATCTGTTATACTACGGCCACTGTATGCAGGATCCTTCGCAGTTCGCCAACATCTGCCTTCGATTCTGTAAAGTCTTAGGTAATGAGAGACTCTTGCAACGAGCCATAATCGAATTCAGACTCTACGTCACAATGAATATTATATCTCGACATGGAGGAGCGCCCGACTTTTCTGTGTGATCGCACTAGGAGGGAAAGAAAGTACAACTCATTGCATTTATATACGGATAGACACACTCAGTGATACATGTAGTTAGTGTATTTTGACATGTATCTCACCGTATTCGAACCAGTTGGGTGAAATGCAAAAACTGTATAATTGAGTACAGAAACAATCGATTGGCTTACGCCTTGAAATTCGTCCAAACACGTAAAGCCGTTATTATTATTATCATCATCATCATCATAATCAACATATTATTTATTAAGACCAACTAATTGCACACACTTGCCAAACCATTAAAATCACATTATCTGATTAAAAATGGATTTAAAATTTCTCCAACATGTTTCAATCCCTCTATGGGATCATCCTCAGGGAGCGTAAATTAGTGTAGGTATGAAAATAATCAACATAATTTATTTCAATTTTGAGAATGCCTGCTTTGTTGGACTCGGATAATGGATCAAGTTCCTGCAAGTGTTGGAGTAAGTGCGATGGAAGATCTGAAGTTTTGGAACTATCCAGGAGGTGAAAACATTCTTTCTCTATCGCAGTATGTTTATTTGCTTAAGAGTGGCTCATGTCTGTGTGTTACTTTGACATTTATTAAGTTTAAATTGCTCTATATACCACAAATTCCGTCATCATACACATGATATTAAACATGTCTTCATACCAATTTGTTCACCCTAACATCTTCCACGTTTGCCTGTGTTACTTTGGCATTAAAGAAACATTAAATTTCATTTTACAGTCTATAGTCTGTCTTTAGATACGTGGCATTCAGCGTGAAATTCTTCGCATGTCTGTTCACAGTTGCCTATCCGAAGTGTCTTGGTTTTCTTTGATGCTAAATCACAGATGATTTTTCCATTCCTATTATTATAGGTGAGGCATTAAACATATATTCTTGATGTCACTGAGCTTGGACGTGTCTCCTCATGTGTGTATGTAAGCAGACAGACTCGACTTCCTGCCTTAAAACTACAGAAAGCCGTGAGAATTTTCCAAGGTAAATGAAGAGCCGAAGTAGATGTATATCTTGTCCGTTATGTTGTAGCATAGGACGGAGAAAGATCAGTTCACGACATGACTATTAATTTTGTTGTGTTGTGTGCTTAGTTCTCCGTTCCGTGATGTTATATCATGTAATGAATTAGTCCATTTAGAAATTAAATTCATTAATCTGAAAATTCATTTTCTACCCCACAAAAATATACCAGGTCTCAGTTACGAAGACGAATGCTCTTGGAAGAAGTAATCGTTACTTGTGAGGGTCGCATGGAAGCAGTAAAGCGATATGTGGGAGAAATGCAGAAATTTTAATATTGATATAGATGCTACATGTAGTACCTTTGCGTAAATTCATTAAACAGCATGCCAAACGCACTAGTAAACAACGTTTGTATTGGGGTTTTGACTTAAATAATTGGTAAACAATTGCGATTGCCCTTAATAAGCAGTTGCGGACGGCCGGAAAGGAATGATTCTCCGGTCTGGGCAGGCTGGGCGTTTAAGGAAATAGACTATGAAGGTATTGCTTGGATTCGTCTGCCTCAGGACAGGTACTATTTGCTGACTCTTATGAATACAAATTCATTTATATTTGAACGACAGTGCCGACATGACTTTCGATGTTGCCGCACTTTTAATCGCCCGCTTCCCAAGATAAATTCTTTACCATGCAATTATGTGGAATGTAACAATAAAACAAACAGTTTATTCCGACAATAAAAAAACAATATTATATGGTATTAGGATCTTGCTACGGCAGGAAGTTTCATTCTTTATTTAGACCATCTTCAGGCCGACGTATGAGGGTAGAAGGTACAATCAGTGCCTACTGTGGGATCCCACAGTACATAGTGAGCATTGAAACTCAACGGAATGTCTTCGATTAAAATAAGTGAAATTCAAACTATGAAGTCGTCGATTATGTATTTATCTCCAGTTACATATCCAGTCTTCTGTATTCCGGCCACATTTGTAAGAACACACTACAAAGATATATAACAACCGTCTGAGTCCCTCGTCAACGGCTTACACCTTCGGATATCTTACTCCATAAGGAAAATAAATTTCAGTCATCAAGAAACAAAGGCCCACATACTCGTAAAATTACGTGAATCCAAGAGAAATGATCCCGCGTATTTAATTACACACACAGACACATGCACATATATATTATTTAAGACATCCAAAATTTACATTAAAACATTTAAAACACTCGTACGTGTTTCGATCCTACGATCATCCTTAGGGAGCATATAATAATAATAATAATAATAATAATAATAATAATAATAGTTGTTGTTATTATTATCAACTGCAATTGGGTTGTTACCCGGCGGCAGTGGTTATTTTACATGTATACAGAATATGAAATTTGTTACTAATAAATTTAAGTCGGGAGGGCTACATGAGAAGCATGTAGTGGCAACTAGGAATTTTGGAAACCATCTCAGCATTTGCTTATAGACACAGGGAAACCGAGAAAAATCTGTGTCGAGGTGGCCGGTCGCAGGTTGTGTGTCGTATGCTGTGCTATGCAGCACAGCATACGACACACAACCATAACCAGGCTCATTCTAAACAGCGTACGACTCACACACAAAAACACGACATGCTGCCACAACACCAAGTTAAAATAACGAAGCAATCCACTGAATGTTTTAAATTATAACTTTAGCAAGGAACAATTTGTGCTCCCTGAGGATAATCGTGTGATCGGAACATGTGGGGGCGTTTTAAAGTTTTAGTGTAAATTTTGGACTTCTTAAATAATATATATGTGCGTGTGTTTAATTAAATAATCTATATAATGCAAGGTGAAACGATAACGTATCCTTCTTCTACTGTCCATGATTGGCTAGAAGCCCTTTAGGAGTCTGATGTTCTTAGGATTGAACTAGGGCATTGATCTCAAGCACTTGCGTGCTGGCTGTCTTGCACTGTGATTTATTTCTTTCATTAGTTATTCAGCAAATCAGTACGCAGCTGTGAGGTTACGTAGCTTTGCGTGAGATGAGAGAGCGATTAGTCTGTTAATGATGCACCATAAAAACTGGGATTAAATCTGTCGTGGCCTACTTACGGTTAAATTTTACAACGTTTTTGTGGAACAACCTTAAAGCCACGAGAATTCTCAGTCAGGATAACCGACCTATGCACTGGGTATGAAACAGGAACGCTTTCCGCTCGTCTGCTGTTTTCAGTTTCATGACGTTTTGAACAACAGCAGTTACGACTAAGTGGTGGAATATGGTCCATCTCTAAGACATTCCTCTGCATATATTTTGGTCTTACACTCCCCGAGGCAGAAATGTTTTGCAACAACCTGTACGCCGCTGTTTATATTATGTGCAACTTGGGAACGCACAGGAAACAAATGCATAGTGCTGACGTCGAGTCTGTGTTCGTGCTTCTGTCCGATGTCTATTTTCAAAACTACGCAGCATAACACAAGCTATGTTCAAAAACAGGGTACGTTATCTTAAAATGTTCTAAGTCAAAAGGTATGTACATATACCTTACAATTCTGAATGTAAGGAGAATATTTCTCCCCAAATAGCCCTACAGAAAAGTAGGAGTAACCTTGTAAGGGGGATCTGCGGCATGTCCTAATAACAAGTCAGGAATACGTGGTTTCTTAGTAGGGTGTGAAAAATTATGTTCATACGGTAAGCAAAGTCGTACTTATTTATAATTTTAGTTTTATATCTGCCTCTATGAAAGTTTATCAATATTTTATTACATTTTCTAAGCACGATTAGTCTTTTTTTATGTTAGTGTGACCTTGCATCGTTGATACAATAATATAAACAACCAACTAGATGCAACAACGACAGTTTATTAATAACTTCATTCAGCTCAACATGTTTCGGGCGATAGTTTCGCCAATCCTCAGGAGCACTAGACTGTCTTTACAGCTTGTGGTATAATGCACCGACGATGCTGCCTGCAGGCAGCATCGTTTATTTCCGTATGTTCGCTGTGTCACACACAGAATATGTGAATATCCTACATTAGCAAAGTCTTCGCTTAATATGACGCCAGCACACTCTGTAGGTGACCGTCCGGCGCACCGGACGGCCACCTACGGGTGTAATGATACCAGATGCTGTATAATACAATTTTGACCTCCTGATGATGAGCACAATAGTGCTCGAAACATTTAGAGGAATATAATAAACTTGTTATAAAACAAGGATGTGTGCATTAAGTTGGTCAATTACTAAGATCGAGATTCTAGATTGCGCTCTTTTACACCTTAAACTACCGGTCTCCTGTTTCGGTGTTATTTTTTCTGACCTTTCTATTTCTATGGACTAAATGACAGATTTTCATTACTTTTTCTTTCAGTATGTTTTATGTGGTCGGATATTTCAAAACTACGAATGTCTTGGATGGAGCTGCGTTCTTAAAGTTTCGTGTCTTTTCGAGACTCTCTTTTCGTTGTTTCTTTTTTGTTCATTTCTTTGTGGCAATTCTTTCATTTCCCCCGAGTTTTCCTTTCAATTTGTTCCAAGCTTTTCCCTATCAGGGGACACTTTCCTCGTTCTTCACGTCCAGAACACGCTCGGTTCGGGCCAGGACTCTTTTTGTCTGTGAGATACTAAGAGTAATGTAAACACTGTAATGTGTTTCTTATGCGTATTGGACCGTGCATCATCTTGATATTTGAATAATGGTTGACCAACTAGATGACACTTGCTTTATTATATATTGCTCAACATGTTTCAGACGTTAATACGTCAATCTTCAGGAGCTAGCGAGTACTTGTTGTGTTATGTAGGTTGACT
>Ga0136643_10016499_pt1 | contig 11105 bp, 5 predicted proteins | sample TergutLab28metaG_FD_96883 | JGI IMG/M metagenome (GOLD analysis project Ga0136643, IMG submission 96883) | Labiotermes labralis P1 segment gut microbial communities from Petit-Saut dam, French Guiana - Lab288 P1 (version 3) (version 3) | ecosystem: Host-associated > Arthropoda: Insects >... | reverse complement strand
TGAGTGCGGTAATGAACTTTCGGGTTCCGTGAAATGCGGGGAATTTCTTGACTAGCTGCAAACCAGTTAGCTTCTCAAGAAGGACTCTGCACCATGGAGTAAGTAAGTAAGTAAGTAAGTAAAAATACTGGGGCCGAGATACGTAATCATGAAAATCGTGCGAGATTTGGGGTCTCACAACGATACACCTGAAGGTTCAAGACTTCTGAGATGTTACGCCCTGTAGGTTGGTAAACAGTTACCGATGTTTCGAAGCATCACAATGCTTTCATCTTCAAGGCCGAGCAGTTGTACAGCAGTGGTCGTAACTGTTCAGCAGTCGACACGGAGTAACATCACAGAAGATTCGAATCTTCAAGGAGAAACGGGCTATTCTAGGAAACTATCCGCGCACCATCCCTATCTTGATGTTTCACAGAGTTGAAAGATTCTTCGTATTATGTTCATTGACCTATCTGAATGCAAGAAACCGGGCTTACAGATGAAAAGAGGGAGACGCTTGGCTCCAAAGCTTGAGTTAATTCCTCATGATTATGTGGTTTGTTTTCTTTACAAACATCCTTGAGGTGAGAACATAAACGGAACCTTCCAAGACCACATCTGGCGTTCGAGAAGGAACAACTGTTGGAAGCCGAGAAATGGTCAATATGTTCCGTGTTTCTGAAATACCACTGAAAAAGGCAGGTAGAGAAATTACTTGCATTGCTATCGGGGTTCAAAGAAACATGAGAATTAAAAAAGATTAAGCAGAACTTGTATCGTATTAAACAAACACACTTTAGGAGAGCAGGCAATATTAGAGCCAGTCACTTCCTCAGACCCTGAAGAGAGAGGCAGCAAGCTCATCAGAATCCAGAGTAACTATTTACGAACCTACACATCAAGAAATGCTAAAGAAATTAATATTCGCGTTTAGTAAGTTAGAGGCACTTTACAAAAGTAAAGTTTTCAAACATTATGAAGGTGGGGGGAAACGTAAAGGTAGATTTTACCTTAGAACAGGCTATGAAGGCCTAGAGTAGGAGTAGATATATAGTTCTAATTTGTCTTTAACCTCAGCGTTACGTGACAGAATGATCAACGTCACACCTCGGCCCCTTTTTTTCCCGGAAAAGAGACCGGGTGCCCATTGTGCAGGAGGTTGGGTGGGCCTCAGAGCCGGCCTGGATGGGTGTGCAAAATCTCGTCCCCATAAGGAGTCGATCCCCGGACCGTTCAGGCCGTAGCGAATTGCTATATCGACTAGGTTGTCTCAGCCCATAGTGAGGGGAAATCAAATCCAACAAGACAAAGTTTTAAGCAAAAACCATAAAGCTTAACACTACAATTAGCATTTCCCAATATCTGCTGACGCACTGCATTGTTCTTGTAGTTTCTCGAGCTAATTCTTGGTTCAATCGACGTAATATTTACAACCCCACAAATTAAGGCAGAAGAGTTGTATCGGGCGCGTACACGTAGGGAGAGTTTAGAAATGCATAAAGGGGTTAAATGGAAAACCCTGAAAAGAAGCGACCAATCGCGAGACCTCGACATAGAAGAAAGGAAAATATTGAACCTCATCTTACAGAAACAGCCTAATGTGTGAGGATGTAGACTAGCGTAAATAGGCCAATTGTAGCGTTTACTAGCGGCCTCTGGAGAAATTAATAATAAAACTACCGTTTCCATAAAGAAGAGGAATTTAGAATTTATTTCCTAACTACTGGTACCGTTCCAAGAAGTGGGTGGAATAGAATACGTAACGTCAAATGGTAGGATGTATGTATAGAGCGAAGCAAGATCTGGAAGCAAGTGGTTGCAGCACGTTTAAGTGTCTCTTTTATTGTGTCCCGAAACATGGTAATTTTATCGAAGAGTAAGCCTGCGTCCGCTGGGACATCCCGTGACAGCTACCGTGCACAGGAACACGATACAAGATATATTCTCTACTACATTCAGTGGGAGTTAAGGGAAATTACGAATGCCTCAGTCAGGAGAGTAGGACTTCTAGCTGAGAATTGATCCAAAGATATCCGAATGTGAGGAAAGAGTGACAACTGCTGAATCCAAAGGCTGATTGTCTATAAAGCTCTCAATATGTCTAAGCACCACTTTAGGAACGCGGATGGTAGAGTGAAGGTAAAGCTCCACTCATTCTTAACCTCGTTAATATACGGAAGTGTGAGCCCATCTTTACGCTGTGGCTGGATCGACCCCTAAAAGCTCACGACATCCGCGTGTAAGGGGCGGGGTATGCGCCAGAGCTGATTGAATACTTCAGATTCTCACGTCACGACTGTTCATATTTCTCTCATTGACTGTTCACTGCAGCATGAGCTGCGTAGATCTTTGTAAACGCAGAAAGTGTGCTCACTGAAATAATACCAAATATAGGCCTTATGGCGCACGGAAGACGTGAGATTCTAATTAAGGGCCCAATTTTTCCCACTTTTCATCAGACCCCTACTACGACATTTACATAAAACACGCAAATAAATTTCAGGCGAAGTGTTGCCATATGCTGGACTAACACTTTTTTAGACATTAAAGGCGGCATGAATCTCCATCACCGTTAAAAACCTCAAATTCCACATTAATTATTTAATTTTAAATTATACACACGTTATCCCAGTCTGGTGTCCTATCACATTTTCCGTCCTTAAACTTTCAGCTAACATCTTTTAACTCATAACATAGATCAAATATTGATTTATGTTGAAATTAGGCCTTCGTCAAATTTCAGTTCAGCCCTCTTTATTACAACAATCACAATGTAGACAATTCGACGTATCTCCCTACAGCTGCACACAGTAGGTGTCGAAACATGTAACCAGTTGTGTTACAATTAGCAATAACGTTGCCTACACAGGCTAGCAAAGTGTGGGCTGCACTCCTTTGGCTGGGGATGGACATCATTGTTAGTTTTTTTTTTTTCGTGAAATCGAAATAATTAATATCTATGGAGCAAGTGGGTTTCTTTAACGACGCACGGAGCGTCATCAGGTTTCAGAAGAAGGAAAAGGCCCAGTTTTGGAGGGTAGCTGTGAGTATGTGGAATGAAGTGGCAACGGATAGTTGACAAGACGTGCTCTTCAAGTTTATTATGCTCCGTAAGTGGCTAATATCTTCTCATTAAAACAGTCGTTACCCGCAATATTACAAGCGGTCTCTTGTAAACGCGTTCATGACTCTTCGGATACCATGAATAAGGAAATGTCTCCACAAGCCGAAAAACATACATGTTCCTCAAAAAGGACTGCGTACGTTCGAGTTAATTAAAAGACTTAATAATGAATTTAATATTATTAATTCCGTACATGGTGCTTGTAATCATTTGTACACACACTTGTACACTTACAGGTGTTGTGTGCGTACGTGTATGTTGGCGTGTACATGTGACCGAAGCCTGGAACGTGCTGCCGTATAGTTTCTGGAGGAAAGTGCCGGCAACATCTGACATATCACAAAGACTACACGTAAGAGCAATTAAAGAAATATACAAATTCATAATTTAGATGTGTAAAAAATAACCAGCCGGGGTCCACCTGTACTCGTTGGCGAAGATACTCCCAGACGTCATATCAGGAACGCAGAATACTGCCTTCTGTCACGACAACAGAATCCGGCTCGAAATAACCCCCCACAACTGAAGAATAAAAAACCAACTAGATGCCACTTGTTATTTTATTGTACTTCTTATAGGCACAACATGTTTCGGGCACTACTATGCCCATCACCAGGAGCTCGCGACTATAATGTTGATTTCCACATTGGTCGTTTCGTTCTTGGTTTGCTGTAGGTTGGAGGTTAGTTGTAGTTAGGCTGGAGTAGTGTCCGGCCTGCAGGCTCATGCACGTGCTTGAGCCTGCAACCCCGACATTACTCCAGCCTACCCGCACCTAACCTCCAACTTGCAGCAAACCAAGAACTAAACGACCAATGTGGTAATCAACATTATAGTCGCGAGATCCTGGTGATGGGCATAGTAGTGCCCGAAACATGTTGAGCCTATAAGAAGTACAATAAGAAGTACAATAAAATAAAAAGTGGCATTTAGTTGAGTTTTTTTTTATTTTTCAGTTATCACAATGATGCACGGTCCAACAAACATACACCCCCCCCCCCCAAATTATATTATTCTTATGTTTGGAACACCCCCCGACACATGTCCCCCCGCCTCGGGGTCTGTGGGGGACCTCTTCTATGTCACTGTAAACACCATTCGCTATGAAAACACGGTAACGATTTGAGCCTGATTTTCGGTTGAGAAGAAACGCACAGTCATTGAAATTATGATCTCCTAAATTTAACCTAATGATGTAATATAAATTAATACAACTGGCAACATCTCAAAATACTGTAAGTGTGTCAACCATGTAGACTCCGGTCACATGTGTTTTCTGCTGAAAGATTTGAAAGGAAGAAGGTGAGGGGAAAAAATTCACCCATAACACAGAACAAGCTTTTCTTCTGTATTATGTATTTTCCCCCCTTCTATAATGTCTTGAGGGGAAGGGGGACGACCCATGTCTCGTCTTAGCAGTACTGAATACATTCCCGATCTCCCCCCACCACCGCAAACCCCCTTTTTGCATTCCTTCAGATGGCGGTAGAATGGGGTCTAGGTATCTGCACTAGCGGTCACTGTGCCATACCGGTTTTCAAATGAGACACACTGTACAGTATATTAACCCTTTGCAAAGTTAAAAAAATTTTACAAATCCAATAAAAAATTAATTTATTTTAGGTAGCATGCTTTTTAAGTCTCCTAAAGTATGAATCCACTGATTCACTGGTAGTTTTTCGACTCCACGAATTCACGAACACTGGGTAGTTAAGCAGATGATACAGTCATCCTTTTATTATGACGAACCTGAAAGTTAAGCAGCGTGTTCACAAAGCCACTTTGTTTGAACCAACTCTAAGCCACCTCAAAACAAGCCCCACTTTTAAACCCTGTCCCTCTTAATTAAGTTTCATATTATTTTCGCGAACCCCACTGTCTCATTCTCTCTTCAACTGTTAGAACTAAGGTTATAATTTCTCATTTTGCCATGCGTACTACATAACCCAGTAATTCATTCTTATTGATTTAGTCTCTTGAATATTCAAGAAAGAGAGAAAAAAACCAAAGTTCGTCATTACGAAATTTGTTGTTGTTATTTGTTTTCTCCGTGTAGAATATTGACCTTATTTAGCTTTCACTCAGTACAGATGAAAAAGGTGGCGGTTTACATGAAAACAGTAGCTGCACTAATAAACCTACGGAGACGTCCCGCTGAATATTTAGTGTAATGACCGAGTTCCGAACCGGGCATCTCCGGCGTACAAAACAGAATTTCTTTCGGTGTAGCCAAATTGCTCCGTGTGATGGCTTTGGAAAGATATGATAGGAACAATAGTGTTCAGTTACTGTACGGTACAACCCAAACATCAGTAGGCAGGAAATGAGGAAAACTGCAAACTGCATTCACAACATACAGTGAGATGGACCATTAAACAAAACAATTTCAGACACTATCTTTATTGGCACAAAACCTGCTATACAATTCTGCTTTTCCACGAAGCCATCATAAGGCAATTGAATATATTGCCCGTGGCTGATGACGGCTTTGTGGAAAAGCCGAAACACGTAGCACGTTTGGGCAACATATTTGTTATTACCAACGCACGCATCACAACGAGATATCTCACCTGTACACTCAGCCGATATGTTCGAATTTCGGGTTGAGAAATAGCTCACCCTTATCGTCGGAACTATTTTGTTTCCGAATATTTGACTTATTTGTATTTCGAACTTCTTCGAAAACGAATTCCGTTGCTCATTTCTCTTGCCTGATTATTTCCCTCCCGTGCCCTTTGCACCAGTCTCCACCACATAACTTGCTTCACATCCAGTTTCGAAATCTCTGCCGAAACTTGGCCCCATTGTAGTCAACGACCCTCTGAATATCACATGATCCCGTTTCTAAGTAGTTTTCAATCCCCCATACCTATTCCTCTTTGGGGCAACCATTTCTTTTTAATGCCGAAGAAAGAAGGGAGCGCAACTGCTTGTCTCGAGCCAACGGTATTTCTTATAAGACATTCCCCACCCCTCCTGCCGAATCAACGTCCATGACCCTGCCGACGAGATCTCCCTACCTCAGGCTTTTCAATAGAAGTTGTCTGAGGCCCAGAATCAGCCGGGCTCTAACCTTGACGATGCACAGTGGCTGAGAGACCCCAACCTACCGGTTGGTACCAGAAGAGATACGGCCGTCTAGAATAGTCCTACAAAGCAGTAAATGTTTCAAAGCAAATTTAACAATCGTGAGTCACTAGACCGACCCCTCTGATTGAGGATCTTCTACGTATCAAACGCTCTCAAAACGGTAACATTACTAAGTTTTACTCACTAAAATCATTCCATTCTGAAAAGGTCAAATGTGAAGACTTTTCTGGTGAAAGCGCTCTTTCTTTCATTCACATCATGTAGAAATGTTGAAAATTATATAAATTTGGCACATGCTGTACCTCGAAGGTTGCACAATGAATACATGTACCAGTACAAATTACAAGGTTCTTAAATCAATGTGAAACTGTACTATATATATACATTCGAAATAAAACATAGTAAAATATGATAAAAAAGAGTACTGGAAAAGCCTTCACAGTTGATTTTTGTTGGAGCAATATCTAGCGTAGTACGTAAATTAGCGTGAGAATATACGTCAATATACATACTACGCTAGATATTGCTCCAAAAAACATCAACTGTGAAGGCTTTTCCAGTACTCATTTTTATCTTTAAATTTTGTTATCATATTTTACCTTGTTTTTATCTCATATATGTAATACAGTTTCATACCTGAGGAGTTATGTAACACAACTATGTATTAATTTTAAAATTATTCCGTTTCATTTTGGCATAATATTGTTATAATTTGTACCACTGTAAAGAGAGGCCTGTCTCCCTTATTCCCTTTTCGTGTATCCGTCACCCACCTGATGATGGCCGATCTGGACAGCCGAAACATGTTGCAGTGTGTAATAAATGACTAATATCCTCGATCTGTACGGTTGAGTTTGGTCGGATATTTAACACATTATGGTTAAGAAATACATAACGAAAAGGCGTCACCCATTAAATAATTTTGTTTGTAATACTACGTATTCGTTGAATAACTTACAAATAAATCACGAGTGAAACCACACAGGCGGTGTACGAGTTAAAGCGTTGTACATTCCCGATCACGGTGACCGTGCCAAGGCTCAGGCGGTGAGTCGCCGACCTTTCAGCGAGGAAGTTCGGGTTCGATTCTAAGCCAGTCCAAGTAGAATTTGTGATAGACAAAGTGGCATTAGGAGAGGTTCTTCTTCAAGTACTTCTGCTCTTCCCTGTTAATGTCATTCATCCATTCATTCAAATAACAACACTGCTATACAATCTCAGCAACTGACAGCGTCATTAAATAAGACACTGAAAGAGATGTCACTAAGGGCTCATCTTTGTTATGGCAGCTGTTACCCTTGGAGGAGTCCTTGGTGTCCATAGGACAATTCCAAACCAACCCCACATAAGAAACGGAAGAGCGATCATTCAGACTCTATCCCGTCCTTTTGCTGACTGAACCCCCACATTTCCCACGAATAAATGTATCTCATTTGAAATATATTGTCTTATGAGAATGATGTAGAAGCAGGACAGAGCAATGAAAGTAGTTGTCATCGAAAAGTCTGGGAGACGCCATCTATCATACAGCAAAGTCTTGAGTCTCTAATTTGTCAGGAACCTGCTCTATAATTTGCGTCAGCTGTCATTCAAACAGCATGAACTTCTCGATCCCACACACAGGGTACCTAAAAAAAAGTGACATCACTTAACATTCCACAGCTCCAAACACAATAACGTGAAGCAGTGTCAACGCCTCTCTCCTGTTGGATGTTTATGTAGTGTTTAACGACGAACTGTCTCACTTTTCGTAGTAATGGGGAGTGCGAGTAGATTTGAACATAGCCAGGATAGCGGACGTAAACCCATAAATCATGCAGTGACTCCCATGTTTGTAAGAAGCTCATGGGAGTGTCTGTGATCACAACAAGCAAGATGTTGTCAGCAAATTTTCGTAATTCAAAACTATACCACCACAAACGTAAAAAATAAATAATTAGAACTAGTAATAGTAATTACATTCATGAATTCTTATTAACCGTTTTAAGAAAAGTAGTTTGTTTATGCAAGTATCAACTGGATCAGCATTAAAAAATTCTACGTTCTGCCCAGAGTGTATATGGACCACAGAACAAGCAACAAACATTTCCGTACACCCAACCGATCGGTTTTTATAACCGATATTGTGTTTACTGCGCGGCACGAACTGAATCTTTAAACAAAAGCTTAAATTTCGTTTTATATTGTAAAAAAGCAAGCAGTAGCTTTCAGGAGGGTTCACAAAATTGCGAAGAGTGACTGTTGGCTTCGTCATGTCTGTCTGTATGTCTGTCCGCATGGGGCAACCCGTCTCCCAATAGATGGAGTTTTATGAAAATTGATGTTGGAGTATTTTTCGAAAATCCGTCGAGAAAATTCAAGTTAAAAATATAATGAAAAACCGTGTACTTCACATGAAGTCTAGTACACATTTTTGATAATATGTCGCTCACTTCTTCCTAGAATGAGAAATGTTTCAGACAAAAGTTGTAGTGACAACCGAAACACACGTTTAATTTTATGATTTTTGTAACGTGCGTTGTGATACGATTACGTAATGTTAACCAACAAAATGTACATTTTTAAAATTGATGTTTTAATTAAATTCTTCGTGTCTTTTACATGTTTCGAATATCATGTGTTCATCATCAGGAAGACTATATTATATATCAGTCTTGCTGATAAGTCCTTAGCCCGACCAGGAAGGAAACAAGCTTATGTTTCTCTCAGAATGGCGTGAATTTCCTTCGAAGCCTTGCCTTGCAGGGAAAAAAAACTGGATGACAGTCCGCGTCTCGATGTTGTTGAAATCGCGCGCATCCCTGACATGCTTCCGAGCTTGTTTTTTTCCTGGTAAGGCTAAGGACTTATCATCACCCCGGTACATGCAGTTTTTTTATGGTATATTTTTCTGCATGTACAAATGGTCTTCCTGGTGACGAACACATTGTGTTCGAAACATGCAGAAGGCACGAAGAATTGCATTAAAACATTAATTTTAAAATGTACATTTTGTTGGTGAACATTACACAAACACACATTTTATGTTCATTAACATTTTTCCGAAAGTCGTGTTGTTAACGAGATAATGTGGAAAAATATGGTACAGCAAGACAGGCCACAGGTGACAATAAAATACCGCGCATGCGCTTCACATGCTGGATAACTACGGCTACAGACACACACTCAGAATAAGTAATACCTATTGCTTTTCCACGGAAACAATGTTCACGCGGAAGCGCCTCTATGTTGCGCCACACATAATTGGCCTTTCTTGTTAAAAGTCTTTTCCAGGCAAATAGTTCAGTTCAAAACAAGGAGCACACTTACATAAAAAAAAAAGGAAAAAATGGAAGACAACTATTTCCATGAACGAAAGTTGGATTCCACTCTCATGTTGCAGTCTTAAGAATTAATCGTACAAGTCCTATAAATTTATAACTAAATCTATAACATTATTGGACCCATATTTTGATGTTTAACGTTTCAAACGTTACTTCATCAATTGTTCATGATGCTTAACGTCCCTTTGCTCTCCTCTGAAGCTCCAACTGTCTGACACAAACACAACAGTAGAGCACTGTCACGTAAACTAAACCGTATAATCCAAAATCCATCCACGGATATGAAGTACATTGCGGTAAATAATGCTGCGAAGCAGGGGTGACCAACATTTACGTAAATTTAATGTCATACATTTTCCGTGCAGCTACATTACACGTATAAAATTTAATACCAACTTCTTGCCCAAAGTAATTAATTTGTTAATTAATGCTCAGACATGTTTAGGCCTTAGCCTTTGACCACTTTCAGGGAGCTCATATGTGTTTTAGCATGTGCAAAATATGCTTCATCTTATATAGTATGAACTCTATATATGATTAAAATTATTTTGAAGATTCAATATCACAATTCTTAAAATTAGTATTCTGGTTAAAATACAGTAACAAATTATTTTAATTTGCTTCCACGTTTCAATCTTTCTCAAAATGAAGTAAGTCCCGGAACGCTTTGTAAGTTAAGAATAAGCCCACCCGACCGAACATCACATACCAGTGGCTATCGCTACTAGGGTATATACGGAACATACCGCTTTCAAATCTCCTGTCGTGTACGAACGGTCCTGAATGCTGTTTTCTATGTTTCCTTCAGGCCATTTAGAAAAACATCAGTATGTTGCCTTAAGATAAGGTATGACCGTTTCCTTTGGTGTCCTACAGAATTCATTATTCACTAATCCGCGTGTCGTTCGATGTTATGTAGCCTTAGCGATTGAAAGCGTCGTTAAATAAACCAAGAATAAAGTCATTAGACATTTGGAAGAAATAATACGACAATAAAAATTTAAAATTTATCTCAATTATGCACGTAAGAACAAAATCCCGAAACGTCGTGTAGATCTGTACTAAATATACAGCAGATACAGCAGATACCTGTAACATAATTACCGGAATAATGACGAGTATCGTGGTGTTTATTCCCCACCATATATTATTAGGGAAATCACATTAAGAAGGATGAGATGAACAGGGCTTGTAGCAGGTATTGGAGCGAAGAGGAATGCATACAGGAGTTTGGTGGCGAAAGCTGAAGGAAAGGGGCCACTGGGAATACCTAACCCACTGACGGGAGAGTAATACTTGAATAGGCCCTAAAGAAATAGGAAGGGAAAATGTGGCCTGGGTTCATCTGCCTCAGAATAACGAGAAGTGACGATCTGTTGTGAATACGGCAATGACCTTTTGGTTTTCATGTAATATCGGAAATATCTTGACTAGCAGCGAAACTGATGAACCTCTTTTCGTAATCTTATGTTTACTGGACCGTGCATCATTGTGATAGTTGAAGAATAAAAGACCAACTTGATGTCACTTGCTATTTTATTTCACTTCTTATGTGCTCAACATGTTTCGGACATTAATATATCCAT
>Ga0136643_10016497_pt1 | contig 11105 bp, 5 predicted proteins | sample TergutLab28metaG_FD_96883 | JGI IMG/M metagenome (GOLD analysis project Ga0136643, IMG submission 96883) | Labiotermes labralis P1 segment gut microbial communities from Petit-Saut dam, French Guiana - Lab288 P1 (version 3) (version 3) | ecosystem: Host-associated > Arthropoda: Insects >... | reverse complement strand
TTCCTACACAACATGATATGCTGCCACAACACCTCGTTTGCAAATACGAATTGAATTGTGAATACTGTAACATAACTTTAGCAAGGAACAAAGCTCCCTGATGATGATCTGACAAGATCGAAATATGTCGGAGTGTTTTAAAATGTTTTAAAAGTGTTTCATTTGAAATTATATGTGCATTCGTTGGTTGATAAATTGAAGTGATTCTACAAAAAATGCACGGTGTTACAATAAGATTCACACATTTTATGTTCAATAGCTCTTTTTTACAAAACCTATCGTGCCGTTTAAGAGATAAGATGGAAAGATATGGTAGAGCCAGACAGGTCATAGATATCAATACAGTACGGCACTTGCGCTTTGCATGATGGATAAATAAGACTACAGACACACACTCAGAATATATATAAAATTAGTGCTTTTCAACTGCAACAATGGTTAAGCCAACACGCCTCTATGTTACATCATAAGTATATTGCTCTTTTTTTGTAAAACAACGACCTTTTTTGTTGTTAAGAAGGTTCCGCCAAAGGACCCCATTCTGACTCAAATATATCTAGTGGCATTCTTATGTACCCTCACTGGAGACTAAATCCTCATATTTTGAAAATATTTACTTATAGGGAGCCCAAATGATCTGTTTCTTCCAGGTTTTCAAAATAAATTATGTATAAGCTCCCATTTCTCCCATTCGTGCTACATGTGCTACACACCTAATCTTCTTGATATTACCACTCCAATATTACTGGTCAACAGTACATTTTATGGAAGTCTTCAAAGTGGTGATTTATCCTACGTCTTTTGTGTAGACTAACTACAGGCAAATTGTGAAAATGTTTTGTTCATTCGCAGGAGGACTCAGTGATGATTGAACCCAACGTATCTCTCGCTGGTAGCCAGCAAAACCTCGTAGCGGTGACGTCAAGAAAGGCATTGTGAGTATCCTGAAAAGCCGTCTTCTCTGTATTTTGATCGCCTAAATCAGCGGTAACGCGTCTCGAGCCGGGAAACTCTTATTTTGCTTCAGACTCTCTAGGGAATTCTTCAGTAAGCACAGGAGAATATCGAGATATAACTGCAGACTCCTCTCTTGTTATCTCACATAATTATTCCCCTGTACGTATCACTATGAACAGAGATACTTGAGATATTGATACGGCTGGTTTTGGATTTGGACAACTGGAATTTGATATCCGATAGGGGCAGTGATTTACCCTACGTCTTTGTTGTCGTTCTGATCAAATCGGCTGTAAACAACGCACAGGCACTATCTCAAAGTATAGCGGAAATGTAGTCTTGAGTGAGGTAAGTTGACCGGAGCGTGAACATCAATATTGACATAAAGAATACGCAAAATATTAATACCACGTCGTGTCTACCAAATTACGTTGCGTAGATGCAGGTGAATTTTTATTGTGTCTATGATTAGAGGCCATAAAGCAGCAGTTGGATAGGTGTCACTCTCAAATATCTGTTCCGTAAGAACACTGCGTAGCGTTCAGAAGTAATACAGCCAAGCGATCTGTGGGAGGATCCTCACTGGATATTGAACACACGGGAAAAAAAAAACACACGGGGAAAAAAGTAGGTAAACAAGTCCAAAATCAATATTCTGCTGGCGATACGTGGTATGTGTGTACGGGCACTTATCTTTTGTTTGTATGTCTGTGGCTTCCGTGAGAATGTCACTCAAATAAATACAGTTCCTTTTTCCTCGTCTAACAATATACGCCGGTCCCAGTGGCCGCGAGGTCTTAAGGCGTGGGTCTGCGGCCTCTCGCCTGCTGGGAATGTGGGTTCGAATCCCGCCAAGGGCGTGGATGTCTGTTTTTTGTGAGTATTGTACATTTTCAAGTGTAGGTCTCTGTGACGAGCTGATCACTCGTCCAGAGGAGTCCTACCGAGTATGGTGTGTCGTTGTGTGTGATCTAGAAACTCCATCCATGATGAAGTCATAGCCCGCGTTGGTTCGCAGCGCCAAAACATACATACATATATATATATATATGTATATATATATATATATATACATATATATACACACAGATATTCAACTATCTTTTCAGTTTCTCGTTTAGCCAACAAGTGATAAGTTTTCCTTCAAGTACTCTCTCACTATCAGTCCATCAGTGCTCTATACTCATATTTTATCCATCTACCACAGCTGTTATATAAACTTAGCAAGTCTCAGAGTCATTAAATAAAATTCGCGTCTCTCTTCCGTACAGCAGGCCTGATACACAACACCCAAAGATGCTGACAAACTTAAACCGCACTGTGTCAGGGTACAAAACGGTAGCAGGGAATTTATGCATTTCCAGTCAACATTGCAATCAACATGCCTGGTTTCCGGTTGTTTGGAAGATAATTTCGAAAAGCGATTGCTATCTTCTTCATGTGTTTTGGTTGAAATTAAAAAAAATACATTTCGTATGAAGACTTCGGTACCATTATTGTCTCTCGCCATCTTTAAGCTTTGCAAATGGGACATCTTGTGTTTTCTGTTGGTACGAACTGAGGCTGAAGAAAGAGTTGAGCATGCAGCATCGAGCATAGGGCATAATGTATTGCAAACGTCTTATACCTCATCAGTAACTAGAAAATCCGAACTCTTTCGATGAAGAGTTCTTTCCGAAAAATGAATCTTCTTCAGACAACCCGTGGCTACCCTCGGAATTAGGGCTTTTCTTTAAATGTGATAACACAACACAGCAGACTGCATCCAGCGAGGTTCACCTTGCAGTCCCAGTTTTATACATTCTCGTGGCTGCACTACATATGATAATCAGTGCTATGATACTTTATGTCTTTTATACCGTGCATTGCGACACATTTACACAACAAAAACCAACCAAATGTCCGTCCCAGTGGCCGCGCAGTCTAAGGCGTAGGTCTGCGGCCGCTCATCTGCTGAAATTGTGGGTTCGAATCCCACCGTAGAGCATGGATGTTTGTATGTTGTGCGTGTTGTGCGTTGTCAGGTAGAAGTCTCTGCGACGGGCTGATCACTCGTCCAGAGGAGTCCTACCAACTGTGGTGCGTCGTTGTGTGTGATCTAGAATCCTCGTGAATGAGGAGGCCCTGGTCCACAGGGGGCTGTTGCGCCAAAAGAAAAGAAAACAACCCAATGTACGTCTGCTATAATTAAATTTCACACAATATCTTCTACATGTTTCCAGGCTTATCGTCAGGAAGATAGCTGCAACAATACAGGCATTAAAGTATGGTGTATGTCAACATGTATAGTATATGGTGATATGGTGAGTCGACAATGTGTGGATACACCCCCCACTCCCCCCCCCCCAACCTAGATCGCTTCTACTGCTGTAAATCCACACATTGTAGACTCACCATATACTATACACGTTGACATATACTATACCTTAATGCGCGTACTGTTACAACTGTCTTCCTGATAATGAGCATGTAGAGCCTAAGGCTCGTAACATGTAGAAGATATTGTGTGAAATTAAATTATAGCAGATGTGCATTGGGTTGGTTTACATTGTATAATCATTGCTATGAACCTAAAATGGGCTATGATATGACGTCGGAAATCTACCTGGAAAGATCGCAAAAATACTATGCTCATAAATCTTGTTATTTATGACAAGGAATTTGAAATTGCAAGGTGTGGGCTATCCTACAATGGCTTCTCTAGCATACGAATTCTTGAAAGCCCAATGGTTAGTGTACGTACCGCCACGTTTAACGGTAAAAACTCTTCATTTTGTCCACACATTTTATTTACGTGTTCCATATGATTCTTGTAATAAACGGTCATTGTTTTCTTATACAGTGTCTACCAATTGTTCTTTCTAAAAGAAGCAAACTGAGCTCTTCGTGAGATAATGTAGACTAACGCTTGAGCCCATGCCAGTGTGTGTGAGATTTATGGTGGACAAAGCGATATTGCGACAGGTGCTTTCCGAACACTTCATTTTTCCTGTCAATAAAACTCCACCAACGCTCCGTACTCATCTGGACCATAATACTACATAAGACAAGCGGAAGAAGGCTCGGAAAGCAGCGCTCTTTCGGATAAGGAGAAGCATCGGACAGAAAGTTACTTCCGCATTGTTCAGTCTTCAAATGGTACGAAAATTATTAGGTTCTACAAGTGTAATACGTACACACAAGGTATCATTTCTAAGGAAATAGAGCAAAATGAGTTTTCAATTAATATTTTATTTAATTACTAGCACGAATATCTTCTTTGGTCCCGATAATAAAGTCCTTTAGGTCATGTTGCAGTCTGAAAAGAAGAACCAGACTCGAACGTCGTCTGCTCACTGCGGTGGCGGTACTGGTGGCACTGCTCTTCATCTTTCTTCTCTTGATCATCATTCTGGCCTGCAGGAGCAAGTCACTAGCAGGTGAGTCAAAGAGGGGAACCAGGTGTTTTATTTATGGCAGTAGTTAACTCGTGTATATATATATATATATATATATATATATATATATATATGCTGTAAATAATTCTTTGTGACATAGACATTTAAATTCCACTGTAGTATTTAGTAAACAAAAAATAATAAGTGGAACTACATAATCATACTACTATATTCCATTTACTCTTTACTAATTTCCAATTCGTTAGTCACTAAAACTCCGCGCTATCGAGTCCGATTTGTTGACAGTGTCTTTAAACAAACTGTAAATTATTTAACATTTCTACAGCATAGTATCATTTTTGACAGTCAGATTCTTCAGCGATATGCACTGCACGGACTGTGCGTTAGGAGAAGTGAAGTCGCAGTGGGAAACTGAGACACAAGGACACTCCGGTTGGTTTGACTCCAAGCCATACGTGTCTCCAACGAACTGCATTGCGAATTAGATCAGGTTTCGCCAACCAGTATGTCCGCGTTCATCTTTGTGTCGTGCAAGGGATTTTTCAACACTATAAGGTTTTGATGGTGATGTGTAACATACAAATTCTGTGTTCTTCTCTGGGATTTTGTTCGTCGTGCTACAGACATATAAACATTTTTTGACACCTCAAAATTTTGAAAAGTTCTTAAACATTTGTCAAATGTTCTCTAACGATTGCCAAGCACGGATTCATTTATGCTCCGTAAAATAATTTTCTATCGAGTTCCGAGAAATTCTACGTATTTAGAGGGTGCTGGATGTCACATTAATTAAGGAGTAGTGTGTAAATATTGGTAAGAAATTTTGTAAAAATAAATGACCATAGTCATATATACTCGTAATTCTGTGGTATAAAACATAATCAGTCATGTTTTAAAACTTTGTTCGTATGGAGAACACAAAAGCAGGTCTTCATTATCTGCAATGTGGATAGACACTTACAAGACTACACGGAGTCACAATCCACAGTACTACAGTATGAAATCTTACCGTCGTGAAAAACTCAGACCTTTCACGTATGAAATCTAATAATTTCAGTTCTCATCTCTAAGACCGTGCTCGTTGCAGATTACAAAGTACTTCTATATTCCCGTCTCCCTTAAATAGTTGGCGACTCCGGAAGCAGGTGATTATAAATTCGGTTCATTGACCGTTGACCGCAAGGTTACAACAGTGGCGGTGGATAATGCTGTCAGAATCAAATAATCAATGAGACTGCCCCTGTTGTACCTGCGTTTTCTCCATGGTTACTGTACAAAACAGTAGCATGACACTTCGAAAGTTGGACATTGCCTTCCACATGCAAGAGATATCAGACTAGAATCAAGTGTGTTCATGTGGTGCATACATGTATATGTACGCGTGTGTTTGTTCGTACAAGCCTACAGCTAGGCCAGGGGCGAACAAATCCCTGGTGCCAGCTTCCTTTGTACGACGGATACACGAGAGAAAGACCAACAAGATTAACTTTTTTTTTATTGATTTATTCCAATTAAACTATCTTCTACATGTTTCGAATAAATAATTGCTCATCATCAGGAGGTTTTGTACTTGCAACACACACTATATTACCATGCACCTTTGGAGTGTCTAGCGGCTAACACCATGTGATTGGAACTCAGTTCCAATCACAACGTGTTAGCGACTAGACACCTCAAAGATGCATGGTAAAATACTGTACAGAAATAACCTCCTGATGATGAGTAATTATTCGTTCGAAACATGTACAGGATAGTTTAATTCGGATAAATTATTAAGAAAAGAGTGCATCTTGTTGGACTTTTTCACGTATATGTATCACGATGCACGGTTCGGAGAATGTAAAGTTTGTAAGAAGGAGCCTAGTATTTTTTGGTCCCCAGTCCGGAACGTGCCTCACGTCACCTTTCTGACTCTTAGAATTTTGAGATGGCTGCTAGATTTTCAGATTTTTGCACCCTTAACCTACGCTATTATTGATCCCTGTGCAATGTAACGACATTTTCGTATTATTCCTACCCTTCATTGTGTTTACAGTCGTCCACATATACCAGTGTTGCCCAAAACTTGTTTGCACGCGGATCCCTTTTCGCTTCGAAAAATAACCACGGAATCTCACATTTTTGCTCACGTAAATATGGTGTGCGGATGACCGGTATCCAAAGTTTTAAACAAAATATGTCTCAGATCTGATTTTAGATAGCTAAGAATACATAGCAGCAGCATTCGTAGCAATAAATTGCATGATTTGACCTTAATTGAACTGACTGTCGCTCACTTCATGGGTACAGCGGCCTTCTTAATTAGATATTCTGACGGTAATGCGAAATAAACACATCGCCAATTAAAGAAGTTCTGCGATCATTTTTAATAAAATATTATTCCTTGAATTTAAAAAATTCTGCAAGGCGCCCTGAACGGTTAGAGGCACACACAGCCTCCTACTCAAGCGGTCGGCGTACAGGGAGCTACTTCCCAGGGCATAAAGCACCCAGGGTGTGAAGTTCGCCACTTACATGCATGTGGAAAAAGAGCGAAGTTGTCTCTGTGCACACCAGGAAGGCTGACTACGGTAGCAGGGCTAAAATCCACCCATTCTTAACCTCGGCGCTAGGTGTAGGCGGTCGCTTTACCCCCAGGGAATGAGCCCCCGGTACCCATTGAATAAGAGGCTAGGTGGGCCCCAGAACCGGTTTGTGCGCTGTGGAGCATAAGAACCCTTACCGGAAATCGAACGATTCCTCGACCATTCCAGCCCACCTCAATGAAAGGCAAAGGTTAAGAATGCACAGAGCAACAGTTTCATGCCTACATATGCCTTTAGTTTGTGCTCATGGAGAACGCATTGTACCTTGGTATTTTAAAGTATGTAGTTTAATACACCTGCTTCCTCTTTGCAACAAATTTAAACATATTTTGACGTTTTGCTGACCGTGCATCTCAGTATATTTATCTCAGAAATTAACCAACTTGATGCACAAAGTTTTTGTTTTACAATAAGTTTATTTCATGCCTCTACATGTTTCGAGCACATGTGTTCATCATCAGGAGGTCAAAATTACATTACACAGCTTCCAGTGGCCACCTATAGGTGTGATGATACCAGAGGCTGTGTAATGCAATTTTGACCTCCTGATGATTAGCACACATGCTCGAAACATGTAGAGGCATGAAATAAACTTATTGTAAAATAAAAAATGTTGTGCATCAAGTTGGTTAATTACTGAGATAAATAAATTTAAACACCTTTCAGTGGAAGGCAAGGATCAAATACTTGGCCATTTTTTTGGCCTGTGTTACTGCAAGATAATTCACACTTAGAAGAATGCAAAGATCACACACACACATGTGTGTGTGTATATATATACATTTGTCAATTTTACGTATTTTACCTCTCTGGCAAGAGTCAAAAACATATGTATAAAAGAACTAGAACTAATCTTTTGACTGGCAGGTTGGGCACATATGTTACTAGATTTCTTTTTGTTACAGACAGTGTAACCCACCAACCAACATGCCGCAGTGAGAAGTGCATTGCATCAGGTAAAATTCTACCATTCACCTTAAAATAGACAAATGCTAGATTTTGAAGTTCTAGAATAAATATCTCATCCACTGTGGACATTAAAATAAGTACACATATCAAAAACTTGTAATTAGTTGTGGTGACAGTTATGTCCATGTAGGAGTTTTCTTACAACCAACAGCAAATTCATGGTCTCATCTGATCCATCATTTTAAAATATATGGTGTCAACAGTATCATTCTTCAGCAGGTAAGTATATTAAAAATCATACTGTCTCAGTGTTTTCACTAGGTTAATAAGCATATGAACAACTCTCAGCTTCTTTAACTGTCACACAGATTTCTAAATTCTCTGTGCATGAAGCCTCTAAATACATCACACAACCAATGCTACACAATACAATTCTGAAAGTTTCAAAGTGTGCTAGATTCCTTAGTGTGCAGTTCTTCAAATTCTGGAGGAAACATATCCATTTGTGTTTCATGTCTTCATTATTTTGTTATTTCCCTGTATAATTGATTTTTGTTTCTATGCATGTGTGTCTGTCTTTCTTTTCCATATTTCTTTTTTTCCTTTCTCTTGCTTTTCACCCTTCTTTGTTTCATTGTTTCTCCAAGCACATGTACTTTCACTGTAATTCTTCCCAGCTTTCTCTCTGTTGGAGTCCATGGATCGGAGCGCAGATCCCTGTGAAGACTTCTATCAGTTTGCTTGTGGCAAATGGGGCCAAGCCCACCCTGTGAAGGACACAGAAAATTACAACAACTGGTTCAGTGAGCGCACCCATTTCTTGCTGAGACAGCTCAAAGGTTAGAATTCAGATTTAATCAGAACTTTACCAGTCATTATTAACAGATTTCTGCAGTCATTCCTCAGTGTGTCTAGCAGCAGTTAAGTACGTGGTTTTGTCAACAATAGTGAAATACCTATGTTTGACTAAGCTAAGGCTTGAGAGCTGTGCATTAAAAAACCAGCCACCTGCTACACCTCAACATTATTACAAGTTGCTCAGAAATTTTGAAGTCCTGTGGAACTGGCCATACCTCAGGAGACAACACTGTATTAACTAACTCTGTGATTTAAAGCACCTCTTAAAAATCTGTTATTTGCTATGCTGGTAAAGAATCATTACCTGTTTATAAACACCCAGATTTGATCCTATCCTGAACAGGTTAAATCCAGTCTACACTCACACTACTTATCTGTTTTGGCAAGTGTACCTAGGTCTCTCAGCAGGCCTCTTGAATAAGAACTTTGAATGAACTAATTTTCCATGTGAATAAGGCACATCATGCCAATCTAATCTTCCTTTATTTAATCACTCTAATAATATAAGGCAAGAAGTGCAAATTAGGATGTGTCTCAGTATTTGGTTTTAAATTAATATTTTTACAGTATTCTGTATCTGGATAACACTTTTTTTGCTTTGCTTTTCAGAGCTCCTCACAGAAAACAGCACAAATTTAGAGCCTAGGGCTGTCCAACAAGCCAAATCACTGTTTACAGACTGCCAGGATGTTGGTATGTAAGTTCACACACACACACACACACACACCCACATACACACACCCACACACACACACACAACTGAATATTGAATCTTCAGTAACACTGCTGCAAGAACAACAAATATTCCACTATGGAATTAATTTCAAAAGCTCCATAGTTTATAGTGACTTTTGTCTGGAAAGGAATCCCTCCCCATCAAAAACTCACTTTTGTGCTTCGACATTCTGCGTTCAGTTCCCAGCAGGGGGCAGAAATTATTTTTAATCAGCGTCACTCATATCAAACTATATTTCTGAGATTACAAATGCATGAAGGCTTTCAGTACTGGTATTGGACACTGAATGGAATAGACCATTCATGATAGCTAGTCTATGTCAGAGGATAATATTGAAACAGGTATTATGAGTGCAAATAAGTCTCAGACTAACAGCCATATCAGGTGGTCCAAATACACCAAAGTTTCAGAGACCACACAGTCCCCTTCTTCAGGTTTTGACAAGATTCAACATCCAGACTGTACATCCACTCCAATCCAGCCTCTAAACAGGTCAGGAGACATTAAGGTTACTGAGCAGCGTCCTGGATGAGAGAAATGAATTGGGACGAGGTCCATTAGATTTATCTGGCTCACGACAGAACCCAGTGGCAGGCATTTGTAGAAATGACAATCAACCCTCACACTATACATAATCTAGAATATCATGATGGTCTAATTCACTATGAATTTCAGATGTGCCCTACACAATGGAGATCATTCAGTGCCTAGTTATTCAGTTGCAAACCAATGCCCAGTGGTCTTTAGTTCTGACCATCAAACTTTCTTTTCAGGTGCACTAGAGGAATTAGGCCTGAAGCCAATCATGCAGATCCTGGAGAATGTAAGTCTACCTAAGCAGATACCGAACAGTAAGACAGCCAAAGGCTGGGATATCGCCAAGACCCTTGCACAGATTCAGCGAATCATGAGTCAGGACTTGCTGGTACAACTGGGTCCTGACCTGGAGACTGCAGATGATGGAAAAATTTTATTGAATGTGAGTACAGCGTAGGGACCATGGAAAACATATGACACACCCCAGTGCAGCCATCCTTTGGTTTACTTTTGGTTTGGGCATGGGTGGTTACATCAAATGTTCATTCAACTTTTCACTGACACTCAGTGGTAGATCTGAGATTCTGCTCCTAGAACACACTCTTGGATATGTCTCAAAATACCAAAGTGTTTAAGCACATAAACTTTTGTCACAAAACATCAAATATTTGCACGGTTTGAATTCAAAAATATATTATGTTTTTGTTGCATTCTTTCATGTAAAAACTAACAGCTTTTAGGCAAAATTTTGTTCTTTTCTACTGCAAGTCACAACTTGTGAAAGGGCTGATTGGAATTGCTTTTGCATCAGACAAAGTACAAAGGCAATTCTGTAGATCTTCTTCAATTAAAAAAAAGGGGGGAAGGGAACATGAATTTTTTTTAAATTTTGAATTCTGATGGGGGAGAGATTTATAATAGAGTAACTGATCCAGACTACTAATACATGCTTATGTCATGTGTGCATTCTTTCTTCTGGGATTTTGTTAAGGATATAAAACTAACTAAACTAAACTCCGTGGCCTTAGTCCGCACGCGAACTGTACCGACAGAGCGGCCGCCGCCGGTCGGCGAAGTTAGTGCCAACTTTTGCGGATAGAGGGGTGTCACGTGGTCAGCGCAACG
>Ga0136643_10016494_pt1 | contig 11106 bp, 9 predicted proteins | sample TergutLab28metaG_FD_96883 | JGI IMG/M metagenome (GOLD analysis project Ga0136643, IMG submission 96883) | Labiotermes labralis P1 segment gut microbial communities from Petit-Saut dam, French Guiana - Lab288 P1 (version 3) (version 3) | ecosystem: Host-associated > Arthropoda: Insects >... | reverse complement strand
GAAGTGCCCAGAGGGTTCCAGGAAGTTAAGGTTCCCAGATTACGTGACAACGGCACAGGATGGTGGTAAGGTTGTCAGCCTTACGCACCGGCCGCTTTTTACCTCCAGGGAATAATCCTGGTTCTCATTTCTTTTGGAGGCTCAAGCGACCCCAGGGCCATAGTGCGATCGGAAGGATTATGTCAATGAAAAATTCCAATGACACCATCTGGAATCGAACCAGCGTCCTTCCGATTTGTAGCACAGCACCTTAACCACTGTGCAAACGCGGTCCCCTCCCATTTAGATGCAGGCATATAAAGTTACCTATTCAGGTATTCCGACCAAAAATTTGCATACATTACCTCTCCTGTGTGCTGTATATTTCCCTTCAATCTCCTCCGATTTTCCTCTGACCCTTCACATCCCTACGCCTCTTTTCGTTATCCCCTAGCGACTCACGCCCCAGCAACCTTAGTGGACCAGTACTTTCCCTGGGAATCGATCACTGCCCACACCATCCTCTGTATCCTATCGTATCCATCTGTTCCTCACATTCTTCTTGGACTTCTACAACCTTGAAGATGAGAGCGATAAGCCGTCCCGAAACGTCGGCAACCAGATAACCAGATAATGAACATGTTCAAGAAATGTCGTAATACTAACAATAAATTCATAGACATACAACATTTTCAATCAAGTACAGTAGTTCTGTCAAAGCGATGCTAATGTACCGAGACGGATTTAAATTTACAAATGTTTCTTTTTTAGATATTCCATATCTCACATTCCCGTCTGAACCATTGCATGTTTCAGACATCGCAGATACGTTTAGCACAGTGTGTTATAAATATCCATCCTCCGATGAATTCGTCCTTGAGTTAATTAAGTCTTAAACAAGGCATGTTACGTACGTTACAAGGAAAGGTCGAGGGAATCAGAGGGCTGGGCTGGGTAGCACATAACGAAACACGTAATGTCCAAAACCCTGATGATGGAGATGAAGTTGGTGTCCGAAACGTCTGATGATTTGAAACAAATGACGCGGGTACCAACCCAAAAAAGGTCACCGCATACGTTGTGCAAATGTGAAGTATTATGAATTCGAGTCCTCTGGGACCTTAAGCCGAGTTCAAACGGATGAACTGCTGGACCCTGAATATGAAGGCCCTATGCCCCTTCGAAACGTCAGTTAACGGTTTGCCAGTCGTAACAGTGTAACATCGCAGAAGTTCTGGCTCTTCATCAGCACCACCGTGAGAACCTTCTTACTTACTTTCAACGCGGCCTTAGAAGTCCAGCCAGCTCACCTCCGTGTAGATAATGATTCCGGTTTACGTAATGTACGCGTGTGTCTGCTATAAGAAAATTATGACGCGGAGAACTACGGGTTTGGCCGCGGTTGTAGTCAACAGTAAAAGTCATGTTAAAATCCAAGGATCAGCGATAAACTCATTAGGTGTTGAAATTCTCGCAATCTTCCATCAAGTCTGACCTTCGGAATGGTGGGGGGAGGGGGAAGGAGGGGAAAATGACCAAAATTAGGCAGAAGTTAAATTGTCCCACGCCACGACAAAAAGCACTCGCGATGAAGGTAAAGTTAAATTTGCGTGGACTCAGGCTTCCTCCGCTCTATAAATGAGACCTTCGTTCTTCTGGGATGTTACGCAGCGGTGATTGGTAGTCAGCTAACGACGCTTCGGGACAACCTGTCGCTTTCAAATGGGATGGACGGGTTGTCCCGCAACGTCGTTAAATACGTCCAGGAACAGCAGAGATTTCATAGGTTAATTTGCCCCTGTGTAGGCCATGAAGTCATAGGGATGAGTGGAGTTATAACTCCACCCAGTCTTAATCTTGGCACTAGATGACGATGATCGGTCAACATCACGCCGCGATCGCTTTACCTCGCGGAGAGGGCTCACGGTGCCCATTGAGTAGGACGGTGGTTGGACAGACGAAAATGGGGACCCTAATTTTTGTAAATATAGGGCCTAAAACTTAGATTCTAACATTACAGTCTGAGAGGATTGGGTGGTTGGACCACCGAAAACTGACAAAATACTGTTAATGATAATTGGTCAGCACATTAAAATGTTAAAATATAGGCTGTATTAATCTTAAGGAGACGTGTGAGAATTTCTGAGTTGTCACCTTCCCAGCTTGCGACATGGGACGTGAATTTTAAATTGGAAATGAGTGGAGGGGATGCAGCCATTGTCTATTACGTAAAATTATTGTTATTAAGGGCGACAATTTCTTGGCTCAGTACTTGTACCAGAGTCGGTATCAAAGTTAAAAAGGTGGTTTAAACTGCAATGCGTCTGACCTGCATGTTCTAGAGCTACCCTGTTTGAATTTCGCGCTGGTTAACGGGTATCCTGACATGATTTCCCTCATTTTCCTCAGTTCTTCCACGTGGGATATTACGTTAAATTAGGCCAATTTATTGCCATCACTATGAGTTCGTATAACCGTCTGAATTAAAACAGTCATTCAGTAAATAAAAAAAAAAATTGTCCCTTTTGCCGTGCCCTTGAGCGCTGCAGCTCTCAAGCGATGTTCTGGCGGTTGGAGGGTTTATATGCCGTCAAGCTGAGGGACATTATAAAAAGGACATCTGTACAACAGGGCCACAAACACATATGTTTCTAAGTTTACAACAATCAGAGCTTTTTACTGATCACTTTTGCCATTTACGTACTGCGTACAAGTAGTGTGGATTGTCGATATTAAACCAGGTTGAATAAAGTGAACATTTTATAACGCACTGAAAATGTGCATATGTCAATAGATGAAACAGAATATATTGAATAGGCCCGTTAGCTAAGAAAGCGAGGATGAAGAGAGGGCAGTTTCTCTAGTTCATTTACGGATTGTTTATTACCAAAGTCTTTTTTTCTTAGTAATTAACCAACTTATTACACAAAATCTTGTTTTATAATAAGTTCATTATATGCCTGTACATGTTTCGAGCACTATGTGCTCATCATCAGGAAGTCAAAATTGTACTATACAGCATATGGTATCATCACACACTGTAGGTACTAGATGCTGTATAATACAATTTTGACCTCCTGATAATGAACACACAGTGCTCGAAACATGTAGAGGCATATAATAAACTTATTATAAAACAAGAATTTGTGCATTAAGTTGGTTAATTACTAAGATTATACTGAGATGCACGGTCAGTAAAACATCAAAGCTTTTTTTATTCACCAACTGATGCACAAGTGAATTGTCTTTAAAACAGTTTTTAAGATTCACATTAAAATTGACATTAAAACAGCTCCTACATGTTTCGGTGCAGTCACCTGATGATGGTGACTGTACCGAAACATGTAGGAGCTGTTTTAATGTCAATTTTAATGTAAATCTTAAAATTGTTTTAAAGACAATTCACTTGTGCATCAGTTGGTGAATAAAAAAAGGTTTTGAAAGGTTTTGAAAACCACATATCGTTTATTTAACGACACTGTCAGTTTTCCACACTGTATACTGTCGAATAAATTGGCGTGGGAAGAACTGACCACAGCCTAATGTGAGGTACCAATCCCCAGATATGTCTTAGGAACTGGGGAAAACCACGAAGGATTTGAATTAGGCTAGTCAGTGTACGAGCTGAGACTCGAAAACGGGACCTTCCGAATAAGAAGCATGAATGCATGTCCTCGACTGCGGCTTCCTCAACTAACCTCGGAAAGAGAAAAAAGGACGAAAACAGCGTAGTTTTTAAAACTTCGTTCCGGAAGTGACCGTTGGATTGTGAACTCAGCACTCGCTCCTTCACGATTAGACGCCGAGTTCAAAAAGGGCACGGAAAACATCATTGAGGTTAAACCCGACATACTGGTTGAGTTCACCCGGACGTAGGTTATGTTGCAATAACAGAGATATGGCAACACGATTATGATTCGTACGTTTCGGCGTCACCTTTTAATTATCCAGTTATTACTGTATATTTTCAGTCATATACGAAAATATATTTCACAATTGTGTTTCATGTTACACGTTAGCTACGTGTTTTGGCATAAAGGTACTATCGTCATGCGAGGATCTTTCACAGATTATCACCAGCGCAACGCATTCATTACGTTCTTAAAATTTGAGAATGCAGTCATAAAACACACAACATTAAAATTCCGAGATACAGCGCTCTGCCCCGTGACATTTGACCTCTCTAGGCTCGTCTGTAAGGTCGTGAAAAGCATTAGCTTCCTTACGTCCGTACGTCTGTCCGCGTTTATTAGTGAGGATCCCATTGGAAGGATTTAAGTGAAATGTGATATCTCGTACTTCTATAAAAATCCGCCGAGAAACTCCAGGTTTGGTTAAGATCGGGAGGGAACGTACCGGGAACTTTACAAGAAAGACCTATATAAGATTTACTGTTGCCGGCGAAACTAAAATGCCGTAAAAACGTTCTCTTCTGGAGTGAAATTGTATCAGGCTGTCTGGATAGCCGGGAAATGTCCGAATATTAAGCAGATGCTCTACAGTGCTGCGTTAAACGGATATGTAAACTGCCAATCTTTTTATGTTTGAGTATTTCATTAGTCCATCGGTTTTAAGGACATACTAAAGAACACTGTACCTATGACGAATTGCGAGAAATATTCGCCTGAAGGTGAAATAGTAATGCTGAGACACGTAGTGAAATTGAATTGTAAAAAATATTCACAACAAATATTTTAAACCTGTTATTTAATGACGCTGTCAAACTGATCAAGCTATCTAGCGTTGTTGATGGACGGATGGACGTGTGAGTCAGTACGGAGCACTGATGGAATAACACTCGGAGAAAAAATATCATTGTCGGCTATAATTTCCATATGGACCGGCTTGGGACTGATCCCGTGCTTCCGCGATGAAAGACCTGCGACCATCCACCGGAACCATGGCATTGCCACGAAACTAGAATATATTGTTATCACGCAATCATGGATTTTGAAGGATGGTGGAAGTGGTGGTGACCGATTTATGGTGTCATCAACACTTCTTCTCGTTCATCCTAGCATATTTAGCAAAATTCACCGCAAGCAGGTTTTGCGCAATACAAATAAGCTTGAATATGATAATTAATTACGAGTAGGTAGGCATTGGGAAGGAGACAGCCTGGAATACTAGTATTTCAAACGAACTATCCCTGCATTCGCATGGGCAGACTTAGGAAGACTACGAGCTCGTTTCAGGGCAGACACTAATCCAGCAGACATCGGAACAGCACGTAGCCAGTCATCGGGTTCAAATCCTAAGCAAGTCGCTTCTTAGTGTGTGTGAAAAATGGAAACATTCTAAAAATTCAAGTTTGGTGGAACTGAAAGCGTACGTGCACACCAGTGCAGCTGTGCCTTCACCCCAACGTGAATCGAAACCCGTAACTTCTCGATCTGTACTTGATTCTGTCCTGTTGTGACAAATACCAGGCTCGTTCCTCGAAACTAGGTCATTCGGACGTTACGCTTGGGCGAAATGAGAATCCGCTTTTAACAATCTTTACTCCTTCAAGCCCAGTGGTTACTTTATGTACCACCAGGTCATATTAAAAACACTACAGTCTGCCCAAAACGTGTTTATGTGCTTTGTATGGTTCGCAGAAAAAGGAGCGATCATTTTCCTACAGAGTTTTAACTGATTTCTTGTATTCAGGAAGAATCTTTTTTAATGCGCGGTATGACGTGAATCTTCTTCTTCTTCTTCTTCTTCTTCTTCTTAATCCATTGGCACTAAAGCCCACCATGGGCTTTGGCCTGTCGAACAATTTCCTTCCATTTTTTCTGTCTGCCACCAACTCTCTCCTTCTTCTCATTCCCAGCACTTGAAGATCTCTTTCTACTTCATCTTTCCATCTTTTCCTGGGTCTTCCCCTTCTTCTCATCCCCTCCAAGTCTTGAGTGCAGATCTTTTTGGGCATCCTATCCTCCTCCACTCTTTCTAGTACGACGTGAATCATTCACTAAAATTCATGTTTATCTTAGACTCGTAAGTGTTAATGTAAGCCAAGTGTGGTGTAGGTTGGACTACATACCTTCTGACCCGAAGCCGTATGCGATTTTCTTTTCGTCTATTGGTGTGAGTGTTTTGATTCCAGATAAATTTAAACTAATACTAATTACAGAGAGCTGTGCAATGTCCTCTAAGGAAAGCTGGTCAAAGAGCAGCTGAAAGCCGTCTTTTGTTCCCTGATCAATCACACAAAACAAATATACATGTTGTAGACACGTCTCTTCCCGTACATGAAATCGAGATGGTAGAGGTGGAGTCTCGTTCCTCCCATCCGTCTGTTAGAATAGCATACTTCTTGTAATCAAGGCGGTGACTGTTCGTTATCGACGGCAGACACACTTCTTATTCTCTTTTACGAGGAGGTACGGCTGTTTAACGATGTAGTAATGAACTAATAAGGCTGTACGCTCCAGTGAATTGTCAACAAATATGAATAACAACCCGATGAATTTCCTCAAATTGTCATCGTTTCAAATGTACCTACATTCCTGTTCGCTGGGTTTGACTCTGGCGACGACAGCCATGCCCTTAACATTAATGAGCCACGCTGCACACCTCGAACTCTCACCCACCCCACCTTCCGTACTCTGAGTCACTCTATTAGGTAAAATGCACGGCAATCCCTGTACAGGACCTGAGGGTTCCAGGATGTTAGGGCTCCCAGATTTCATGACAACCGACCTGTGAAGGTGGTAAGGTTGTCAGCCCTACGAACCGGTCGCATTTACCCCCCAGGAAATATTCCTGGTACTCACAGTGCGGCCGGAAGGATTATGTCAGTGAAAAATTCGAGTGACACCATTGGGAACCGAACCTGCGACCTTCCGACTTGTAGCGCAGTGCCCCAACCAACTGTTCCACCTCGTGCCTCAATCCATGAGGTAAGGACAGGCAAATTTGAGTGGACAACAGTGGGTTTCGAACTGGGTTCACAGCGAACAGTAGTGCGTGTGACTACGGAATGCGGCGTACATCTGCCCCAGGTTCCTACATACTTTGGGGTAGAGATTCAAGACAGTCGTCAAAAATCTCAGGATGTTTTCCACAGTTCTAAGAGAGCTGGCACTCCCCTAAATATGCATCAAATTTGGCGGAGTCTTCGCTGTGAAGTTCCATTTATTCTCCGTCACATTACAGTTTCTGCTGACGAAAAATGAAGGGTCATCACGAATAACGGTAAAAGAGAAACTTGTATTACAGCTAGAAGAAGATTGTAGTCCACTTCCCGTCTCCTTCATCCGCCGTCAAACCCACTGCACTGACCTGATTCTATCCAAAAATAGTTAACACAGGCATAACACACTTTATTTGAAGGCAGGCGCCAGCTCGATACTCTTTCATCCAGACTTTACAACTTCCCTCATGGATTTATGACGCCACGGTGAAGGTAAAGTCCACCCTAGAAGAGGCCATGAAGGTCCAGGAGGGAGTAGAAGTATAGCTCTATTCTGTCTTTAACCTTGGCCCTAGATGAAGGTGAGTGGTCAACGTCACGCTCCTGACGCTTTAACCCCTACAAAGAGACCCGGTATCCCTTAACCTTTTGGAGCCGGAATTATTTTTTAAATTTTAACACACTCTGTATATAAAATGTGAATAATACAGGAACCAAATACGTTAGAATTATGAAACAAACTGCATTTTGAAGAGAAAAAACGGAGATTATATACCATGTTTAAAATATTCAGTACATATATTTGTTGAATAAATATATAAAATGCAACTTTGGAGGTTAGCGGTGCGGTAGAACCACTATAGTTGACATTAGGCGTCAAAAGGTTAAACAGCGGGCTGGGTGGGCTCCAGGACCGGCCTCGACGGCTGCGGAAAATATGGCAGCCACCGGGATTCGATTCCCCTCACTGCCCAAACCGTAGCCTTCGACTGCTCTTCCTGTTCGCACTGTGTGCGTGTGTGTGCGTGTGTGTGCGTGTATTGTGTGCGCGCATAATAAAATCAAATGCACTAATGAGTTCTTCCGAAATATTACGTTTTGCGAATTGTTTTCACCAGAAGCACACTGTGAAGCGTAACAAATCAAAATGAAAAACTAAAAGTCCTTAGGAATATGTTGAATAAAACAAGGTCTGACACTATAACACCTTGTTCAACATTACAATAAAATTAATCTGAGAGGTAGGACGAGGTGATATGTGAAACGAACTGCCTGCGCCCTCGGAAATAGTCTTCCCTTTACTTTCTGTTTGTGTCACCTTAAAGTACGAAGCTACTAAGGCGAAAAAAAAAACAACTCACTGCACTGTTCTCGGGCTATCAGCCACGTCAGTGATAGGCTAAAATTTAACTTTTCCTACATGTGCTGTATCCCAGTCATCATAATGACACTGACATTGGGGACAATGGAAGTCTCCAAAACGCTGGCTTTTTGCCCATCATCTGACCTGGTAAGAGCAACATGTAGATAAAGGAAGGACGGAAAACTGGTGGGATGATACTGACAGGCGAAAACCGAAATACACGAAAAAAAAAAAAATCTGTCCCCCCGCCGTTTTTTTTCAACACACATCCCACATGGACTGGCCAGGGATCGAACCCAGGCCTCCTTGGCGAGAGGTCGGCCGATCCATGGCCAATAAAGGGAGAAACTAGCCTGAATTATATTTAAAGTTCCAAAAGTATATAAATAATAAAAAAAAATACACTTTAATATTTTTGTTACATTCCATTCGCAGTATTCTCACCAACGTGTTTCGACCGGTATTCCGGTCATCTTCAGGGTGAAGTTCTTATTACAATAATACAATTGTGATTAGCTGTGTCACTCCGCTGTAACTAAAATTATATAATTTCGGTTCATATAATTTAATTACTATAAAATGTAGGCTAAGAATGGATAATTATTTAAAATGGTCGTAGTTAAAAAGAATCACAGGATTGGAGCTCACAATACTACTGCCTTAGTCATCACTACGCAAACACAAAACAATTTAAACTCCTATGATTTTTAATGATAATCAATTCTTAATCTTTAGTTTATATTACTTATATAATGTTAACTAAATTATATAATTTTAATTACTGTGGAGTGCTTGTGACAAAGTTAATCACAATTGTATTCTTGTAATAAGAACAGCACCCGGAAGATGGCCGGAATACCGGCCGAAACATGTTGGTGAGAATAATGTGAATAAAATACATCCTAAATATTTTTGTGCATCTGTTAGTTATTTATATATTTTTTCCATCTGATGAATGCATGGTAGATGGATGAGATTGCATAACGAAGAGCTAAATGATATGTACTCCTCACCCAATATTGTGCGGGTGATAAAATCGAGAAGAATGAGATGGGATGGGCATGTGGCGCGTATGGGTGAGGAGAAGGGGGCGTATAGGGTCTTGATGGGGAAACTGTAGGGAAAGAGACCACTGGGGAGATCTAGGCGTAGATGGGTGGATAATTTTAGGATGGATGTCCAGGACGTGGGAAGTGGGTATATGGACTGGATTGGGCTGGCCCAGGATAGAGACAGGTGGCGGACGCTTGTGAGTGCGGTAATGAACCTTCGGCTCCCGTGAAATGCGGGGAATTTCTTGAATAGCTGCAAACCAGTTAGATTCTCAAGAAGGACTCTGCACCGTGGAGTAAGTGAGTAAGTAAGATGGAACATATTAAAATATATTTAAAGACTCAGTTCCTAGCGCACAGTAAACACATCACTTCTCAGTTATAAGAAAGAATCAGTTAATGCTGTACAAGGAAATAAATGTTCTGAGAACCATATGAAATCTGTGTGTAAGTCGTAGAATTTTTTTTTAATGTTAAATCCGATGGTACCTAAAGTAACCACACGGCTTTAAAGGGCTACTACCCTCCCTTTACCCCTTTTCCTTCTCCCCGAGCACGCTGCTTCGTGCTGTGGGCATTGGGTCCTTCTAAATTTTCTTCTTGTAAAAATCTCCTTCGTATCAATGTTTTCTGCTGAGTTTCTTTCGTCTTTGCGCCGGGGGAGAATACTGTAATTATCGTCATTCATTACCGCCCTCTTAACTGTATTGCATTAAGTTAATTTTCTTTCGGGGTTAGTAAGATTCGCTGCATACTGTCTTGGAATTTACTCTCGATCCCCTGCGGGCACAAACAGTTCCAAGGTCTCGTGCGTCACTAAATTCAAAGCATTAATTTAAGGAACTAGTTGACCTCTAAACTTCGAGATTCATAAACTTATTATTTCTATTTGGAAGAAGGAGAAACTGCCTGAAGAGTGGAAGAAGTCGATCATAGTACCTATTCATAAGAAGGGGATAAAACAGGTTGTAATAATTATAGGGGCATATCACTTTTGCCAACCACCTACAAAATTTTATCCAACATCCTGTTCTCAAAGTTAATTCCATATGCGAAGGAAATTATCGGGATTATCAGTGTGGCTTTCGACGTAACGGGTCGACTATTGATCATATATTCTGCATTCGCCAAATACTTGAGAAAAAATGGGAATACAATGAGGAAGTTCATCAGTTCTTTATAGACTTCAAGAAAGCTTATGATTCAGTTTGGAGGGAGGTCTTATATAAGGTTCTCATTGAGTTTGGTGTCCCTAGGAAACTTGTAATTTTAATAAAGATGAGTCTGACTGAAACATATAGCAGAGTCCGTGTAGGCAAGAATGTGTCTGACAGGTTCTCTATTAAGAATGGTTTGAAACAAGGAGACGCTCTATCACCAATGCTTTTTAACTTTACTTTAGAGTACGCCATTAGGAGGGTTCAGGTAAACAGGAATGGCTTGAAACTAAATGCTAAACATCAGCTTCTGGCTTATGCCGACGATGTTAATATACTGGGAGGAAGCATACATATTCTAAACGAAAATGCAGAAGCTTTATTAGCTGTTATTAGGGAGATTGGACTGGAAGTAAGTGCTGATAAAACTAAGTACATGGTCATGTCTCGAGATCAGAATGCAGGACGAATTCAGACTGTGAGAACTGATAATAGTACCTTCGAGAAGGTGGAAGAGTTTAAATATTTGTGGACAACTTTAACAAATAAAAATTCTATTGCGGAAGAAATTAAGAGCAGATTGAGGTCAGGAAATGCTTGCAATCATTTGGTACAGAATCTGTTGTCCTCCAGTTTGCTATCCAAAAATTT
>Ga0136643_10016493_pt1 | contig 11106 bp, 8 predicted proteins | sample TergutLab28metaG_FD_96883 | JGI IMG/M metagenome (GOLD analysis project Ga0136643, IMG submission 96883) | Labiotermes labralis P1 segment gut microbial communities from Petit-Saut dam, French Guiana - Lab288 P1 (version 3) (version 3) | ecosystem: Host-associated > Arthropoda: Insects >... | reverse complement strand
TATGCGTAGTATTGGCGCTATCCTGGTTTTTGTCCAAGTCCATATCACTGGTCCTTCCTCGCAGGCAATTAGTCGATGCAGTAGTGTATCTGTTGCCCCGCATCGCAGGCAGGACGTTGTAGTGGTGAGATGAATTGCAGCCGAACATTCGTTGGTCGGTATTATTTCGTGTATGGCAGCATACCGCGTTGATTTTATGGGGTCGGAAAGTCCGGTGGTGTGTACGTTCGTCCATACTCGCTGCCATGCGATTGCTATGTATTTCCGGGTAATCCGCAGCTTGCTGGTACCGTTGCCCGTTGAGGCCATTGTTAGCGGCACTCCGTAGATACGATTTTTAAACTTTTGTGTGGTTTTTTTTTGTGGGCCGGGTGGGGCAACATATGCCATGTCCAAGGCATAGTGACGGATATACGATATCCCTGTTGGGAGGCTGTGTACATTACGGGGGTTCGCAATGGGTCCGGTGAGGTTCCACTTTCTCATCAGTGTTTTTGTAATAGAGCAGTTCTTCGTACATAAAAACCATAGTCGGGCGTAGAGGAACGTCTTAGATTTGGCATCTATGTTCGCCAGGACCCAGCCGCCGCCTTGTTCGTTAGGAAGTTGTAAGGTGGACACAGGTACCCGAAAGATTGCACCTTGCCAGATGAACCAGGTACACACAGTTGTAAGTTGTTGCACGTGCTCCTTGGTGAGTGGGAGAATTTGTGCCAGATACCAAATTTTCGCGAGAAGACATAGGTGTACATATTGTACTCGTTGTGCGAGGCAGAGGGTTCGAGCATAGGCTTTTCGTGCTTGTGCACGTACCGATCGTAAGATTCCTGCCCAGCTGTCTTTCACCGATTTTGTAATAGTGGTTCCATATGTGATCCCCAAGAACGTGACTTGGTCGTGAGACTCAATTCCGAGTGCAGTCGCTGGCTGCGACCACACCCAGTGGGGAGTGCCTTCGATTTCTGTGAGTTGAGCTTGGCTTCGGTGGCTTTTTCGTAGCATCGCACGGCCTCGTGGGTGATGGCGAAATCTCCAGGTTGGGTTACAAGGACGGTTACATCGTCAGCGTACGCGACGACTGGGGGGCACCGCATAATTCGGCCTAGTCTGAAGCCCCGCATGTTGTCTTCTAGTGTGCGAAGAAGGGGGTGCAGGCAAAGTGCATATAGCATCATACTTAACCTTGCCGCACTGCACTGTGGATGGGTACGGGCCCCGCCAAAGTCCCTTTAATTTGAACCGAGGCCGTGGCGTTTTCATATAGGGCGTGTAGCCTCTCGATGAACCATTCGCTGATGCCATATCGGTGTAAGATTTGAAAGAGGGAGTGATGGGAGATAGGACAAAGGCGTGTTGGAAATCGAGGGTAAGTACACAAAGGGGTGATCCTGATGACTCTGGGTAGGCAATGGCTTCTCGTACTAGGGATGCCTCTTCCAATATGGAGTTTCTAGGAACGCCGCAAAACTGACTCGTGTGGAGATTATTCTTTAGGACATGGCGCAGACGACGTGCCATTATCCGAGCTAAAGGTTCATATTCTGTTGTCAGGAGGGAGATAGAGGCGGTATCTATTCGGTGTTCGGTCGCCGTTGGATTTTGGCAGACAGATTATGATGCCATGTTTCTGTTGAGGGGTGATTTTTATGTGTAGAAACAATCTGGTTCATTAGCTCAAGGAGGTCCTTTTTTTTATAGTGTCCCAGTTAGCGATGTAAAACTCAAGGCTAAAGCCGCCGATGCCTTGCGTTTTGTGCTTAGCTCCTGACCGCAATGCAGATAAGAGTTCCTCGGTGGCAATAGGTTGCTCAAGCAGGTCGGCATACTTCGTTGGACAGATGAGTGGTATGACTCCTTGCAGCCTGGTGACACATGTTTGATCTCTCTCTATAGGTTGATATTTCCGGCGAAGATGTGTTACAAAGGCGTTAGGGACGTTGAGGTGGCCGGAGACATTGTTGCCCTGCATATCTAGTATTTGACGGATGACTCTTGTCTCACGTCGCTTGAGCATTCTGAGAATATGGAAGAGGGAGGGTTCCTCATCTTCCATTTTGTCTTGAGCATTGTTGTTCATCATGACCTTCTTCATTCGCCTCGCGTGTAAGCGTACTATTTTGGCTTTATAGCGTTGGAGTGCCGGGAGTTTTGCGGGTTCTGGGATGTCATTAAGTAAGATGTCATATATGCACTAATAGAGGTAATTTTCCATCAACTTATAGTCTTTGTTAAGTTCGTACTGTTCTTTGCGTATGAGGATGGGAAGGCGTTCTTTTACATACCGCTCCCACCACATGGATATATCGGGATAGTGCCGTTTATGAGTCTGCCATTTTACCCACTCAGAGCTTATCCTTTTTTTGAGATGCTCATCCGTTATCAGTATGGGTTCCATCTTCCATCTGCCTCGTGCTCTCTGCAAGTCGGTGTCGTGTACAGTAATGCGCATCGCGACAGCGTAGTGGTCCGTGAAGGCGGCAGGAATAACTTATATTCCCATTTTTTTGCGCTGTAGTTGCGAGGTTATGTAGAAACGGTCTAGTCTCGTGGCTCCATGGGTGGAGTGGTATGTGTATGTAGGTCGGGCGGGGTTCTGTTTTCAAACATCGTGCAGTACTAATCCGCGGATCATCTCCGTGAGGGCCCTGCTAGGTTGAAAGTGTCCTGTGGTGTCACTGGGGTGTAATACGCAGTTGAAATCACCCCCAATAAGGAGATCGGTAGGGCCGTCGTGAAACAAATATGGCAGCTCGGTGGTATAGAATTGTTCTCTGTCGGCCCGCCTTGCTGTTCCTGACGGTGCGTATACGTTTATAAGTCGTATTCCCTTGTAGTCTGCCGCTGTCGCTCGTCCTGAGGGCGAAGTAGTTATGTTTGTGAGATGCAACGTGCTCCTCGCTAGAATCGCCGTTCCGAGTATAGAAGCTCCGATGTTTAGATGTGTGTTTTAACCACGAACATTCAAACCTCCGTGCTCGTCACTTCGTGGGCAAAGATTATATCAAAGTCATGTTGTCATATAAAGTCAGCCAGCATCCCCACTCTCGTCCGCGCGGTTATGTCAATGATATTTAGTGTGAAAAATTTGATGGTGCTCATTGGGACAGTTGGTGGAGTAGGGGGGGGGGGATTGTTGTGTTGGGATGAGATGTCACGTCTTCCTGTCTTTGTGGACTGTCTGTCGCGTGCTGCTGCAAGCGCGTTCATTCTGTGGTTCTCTCGTCTTCTCCACTCTCATTTTCTTGGGTCTTTTCGGGCTGATCCTCATATCGTCTTGAGCTCCTTCGTTATCCTGCTGCGGTAACACAGTGTCCATTCCTTCTATAGTCTTGTCTCCCTTGTCGCTGCATTTGCCCATGCTATCTGTCTGTTGTTTTATGTGTTCCTGTTTATGTACCTTGCTCTGGTGTCGAAGCTCTCTATTTTCTCGTGTAGTTGTTGCAATGTGTACTGCGTCCTCCATTATGGTAACGGTGTCTTGCTCCATTTGATTTTGTTGCTGTTGTTGATGTGCCGTCTTACTGTGTGCATCACTGTGTATCCGGTGCGATTCTGATTCCACGGTTGGTGGAGGGTCCGTGTCTTCTATGCAGGTGTCGTCCTCATGATTTGGCACGTCCATGTTGAGTGGCGTATGATCCACAGGGTTCTCTGCATTATTGCTGAGTACGACATATGTTGCGTTCTCCGTCAATGTGGGGGGTGTCGATGTGCTGGGCGCTACGACAGTTGCGTACGTTACGTGTTGTTGGTCGCGAGGCACCGCCCCTCTGTCCCGACGCTTGGGGCACGTCGGATAGAGATGACCGATGTCTCCACATCCATAGCACGTGGCTGGCTGTCCTTCACACGACAGTAGTGCCCTGTGCCCATCCACCGTTAATTGTGAAGGAATGTGTTTAGTCAGTGTTATCGTGACTTGACGAACTCCATTCGGTACTTTATATATATATACGTCTTCGGCCACATTTCCTCTATTACAGCCAGTACTGTTGCAAAGGGGGTGAGCGCGGCTCGTATGGCGTGTTCTTTTACTTCAGGCGGTAGGTTGGTGATACCGACGCGTTTAGTGCCCATCCAAGCTATTGCTATGTTGACTATCGATAGTACTCCCTTGTGATGCTTGTATTCGGCTTGTCCATTTGTTTCTCTAAGTAGGGCTTGCACGTATACGTTATCTATCAATTTTATGTAAACTTGCCTCTTTGTCCCATATATTTGAATCATGCTGAAAGTGTGTTCTGGAATCCGTAGGACTTGAATCCAGACATGGATGTCGTATGCGGTGATACGTGGACTGGTTGGGTCGAATGTACACACTATTGTATTGTGACGTTCGGCCATTGTGTACTAACGCTACTCTTCTGTTATCACTACCTAACTTACGTAGGCCACTCGACCTTACTCACTACACTGCCTTTCACTTTCGACTCCGCGCACAACCTTAACGGTCAGAAGCTCTGAGCAGACTGATTCGATCCCGGATCGTCCAGCCTGTAGTCAGTCGCTATACCGACTGAGCTACCCGGCCCACTTGTAATATAGGATATATTTTCATAAATCATTTAAGAACGCTATATTCACACGTCTCGCAAGTTTGTGCGTCCGCCATGTTGTCATTGCCGGTGGTAGGAAATTTAAAAGCAGGAGGCTGTGATGGTTTATCATGGAAGAAAATTCGTACCAAAATTTCATGAAAATCGGTTATTTTAGAAGTCGAAACAAGAGACACAGGCTGTATGGCGATTCTTACGTGCCCAAAAAAATATTTCCCTTTACATAAGACAGAGTAAACCAGACAAATGGTAGCAGATTATGGCGAAGAAAGGAACTTTTATCCTAACGGTTTCTGCTTAGTTACTGCTTCCTAAACTTAAACAAACTTTTCATATTTATTATGGCCCTTTGGAAAAGTTTTCATCCGTCCGTTAATATTGCAGTAGACCAGATGACACTGGGAGGTGGGTTAATTTCTTCCAGTTGTGTCAGCATCAATGAAAAAACTTTGTTCATATATGTCTTAACCCAAAATATTCCGTTAAAAGCACCAGATAACAAATCTATACGTCTGCAACAATTTAACTGTGAGGATACATTTGCTATTTCGCGCCTTGTTGAGCTATTGAATCATGGAGTCTTCATTCCAACTGGTTGAAGTTTAGCCGGTAATTGAACAAGACAGTCAATGTACTATCACGTAACAATGAGGCGCGTTCGTGCAACCATTGTTGCAGTGGAAGAGCAATAAGTATTACATATTCTGAGTGTGTGTTTGTAGCCTTAGTATGCAGCATGAACAGCGCATGCGTTGTGTGACATTGTCATCTGCGGCATGTCTGACTTTACCATATTTTTCCACATGTTATCCTAATGGACACGACTTTCGAAAAAAAAAAACCAGTTACTGAACACGAAATATGTGTTTTGATTCTTTCTACAACTTTTGTCTGAAACGTTTTTCATTCTGAGAAGAATTCAGCGAGATAGTATTATAAATGCACATAGGTTTTCATGTATAGTACCCTTGTTTGTTGTCAGATCTTAATGCAAGCTGGATTTTCTCGATAGATTTTCGAAAAATATTCAATATTCAAATTTATGTAAATACGTCCAGTGGGAGCCGAGTTGTTCCGTGAGGACGGATAGAAACATAGAGAGACAGAAGTGACTAAGCTAACAGTCGCTTTTCGCAATTTTGCGAACTCCGATAATAATTAAACTAAATTACCCCATCCAGCATGGAGGCCGATTGTAATAATTCATGTAGTATTTTATTTTTATTGTGAGGGGTTTTTAGCCCCTCCCTTTCTTGTTATGTGAGACGACTTGGACACACCCTAACGTGATACGGTGTCAGGAAATATACGTATAGCTTAATTATTCTGCCTCTTTCGCTCTGTTACTGCTGAGGCCTCATATATACAACATAGGCAGGGTAGTATAGCGTAAAGTTGAGTGGCGTTCGCGTAATGTTTATACCTTTTCTGCAATCTTAATAGCGTGATAAGATATCACTCGTAGAGACCACTGTTATGCAGATCTTAATGTGGCCGGCAGCCTTGAAACGTACTTAGGTCTTCATGTAAAAAAAGGTAAATCAGTCCCATTACAGGCCCAGAGGATTCCAGGAAGTTAAGGCTCCCAAATTTCGTGACAACGGCACAGGATGGTGGTAGGTTGTCAGCCTTACGCACCTGCCGCCTTTACCCCCAGGAAATACTCCTGGTACTCATTTAGAGGCTGAGTCGACTCCATGGCCATAGTGTGATCGGAAGGATTTTATGTCAATGAAAAATCCACTGACATAACCTAGGATCGAACCAGCGACCTTCCGATTTGTAGCACAGCACCTTAACCACTGCGCTACCGCGGTCCCCGGTCTCCATGTAAAGTGCCACAATATTTTTGACCGATTTTATACAAATTTGAGCTTTCTCGACAGTTACCTACATCATATCCGTCCGTGCGTCTGTCCGTCTCTCCGCATGTCCGTCCGTCTGTCCGCATGCATCACGGCGGCTCTTCAATTCCCTTATGAAAATATGTTCAGAAACCCCCCATTTGGTTAAAACCGGACACAGATGTCGAGCACTTTACATGAAGACTTCAGTATATTTTGTAGCTGCCGGCAACATATCTTCATCATAAAAGCATTGTTGCGTAACAACGGCAACAATGGCTACAGGAACACAGCCCATTGCTATGTTATATTTTATGTTTTCTGCACCGTACATTTCAATATAATTATAAATAATAAAGCAACAAAATGCGCATTTTCCAAATTAATATTTTAATTTTTAGTCTTTTGATGCCTTCTACATGTTTCGAACCCGAGGGCTCGTCTTCAGTAAGACTGTTGTATATACAGTTATGGTTTTGTAGGATTTACATGTATCAGTATAAGCAGTCTGGGGGGGGGGGACCGCGGTAGCACTGCGCTACAAATCGGAAGGTCGCTGGTTCTATCCCAGGTGGTGTCATTGGATTTTTCATTGACATAAAATCCTCCCGATCGCACTATGGCCCTGGGGTCGACTCAGCATTTAACAGAAATGAGTACCAGGACTATTTCCTGGGGGTAAAGGTGGCCGGTGCATAATGCTGACAACCTACCACCATCCTTTGACGTTGTCACGAAATCTGGGAACAGTAACTTCCTGGAACCCTCTGGGCCACTCCAGGCCTGTAATGGGACTGATTTACCTTTTTTTAGTATAAGCAGTCTGGTAGGCAGAAGAGCTTGTGTCCAACATACTCTACCATACGTATAACCGTCTTCCCGAAGATGAACCCTCAGGTTCGAAGCATGCAGAAGACACAAAAACATTGAATATTAAAATATTATTTTAGAAACTGTGCATTTCGTTGATTTATATTATATATTTATAAGTATTTAATTTTTTTTACCATTTTTATTCAAAACAGTCGATAAACATTTTGTGAGTTCCTCTCGAGATGCCATTGAAATGTTAATTTAAGGTGTACGCCTTTAAGTAATAGCGTAAAATATTGATAACTTACATCAAAACTCGCCAATGTGAAATGTCATGGAATACCGTTTAGCGGTTCTCGGTTGTTGCAGAGAGAACTCAGGCACACCGACATGCTGAGTCTTACTACGTGAATTAATTTTCGGGACGTTTCGTTTGGACAGTCTGTTCCATTTTCTAAGTTAAATGTGTTTGTTATTTTAACAGAATCGGGCCAATAAAACGTACATTTTCTTTTAGACTACGACATTGCTACTTTTAAACTCTGGAAGGCGCGCGTTCTCGTAAAAATACACAAAATCCATTTAAAATTGCAGTTTGGAAAGGTTTGAATATTTATTTATAATTATACGGAAGATAAATAGCTTTACAGTATTTTAAAAGAAAGAATTAAACATTTGGAAACATTTAAATATACGGCTAAGAAACACAGTATTTGGCACGACATCTTCTCATTCTATACTATCATAGCATTATTAGCCAAAGATAACGCCATATTACGTGATACTTTTGCGGAAGGCAACATCTCGTCAAGACTAATGGTGATTTCATTTCAGTCAGAAAACACAACTATAAATGTATGCTAGATGATGGTTTTTATTAGCAAAGTAAATAACTACATGTTTCGGCCTAAAGCGGCCATCTTCGGGTTATCAGAAATAAAATTTTGCTCAAAGAGTCTTATATATATATATCTGTCTATATTTCATAGTGATGTTGAGATCTCATCATCGTTTTACGTTCTACAAATAAGTTTATCTAGTGGGATAAAATTACTTGTAGCCCGTAAAACGATGATGAGATCTCAACATCACTAAAAATTCTTTGAGCAAAATTATAATTGTTATAACCTGAAGATGGCCGCTTTAGGCCGAAACATGTAGTTATTTACTTTGCCAATAAATACCATCACCTAGCATACAATTATAGTTGTGTTTTCTGACTGAAATGAAATCACCATTAGTCTTTCAACACACAACGGAGATGACACACCTCAGAACATCTCGTCATGTCTTAACAAACAGTAGTTACATTGTTAGATTACATTTGGAAAATTCTCACCAATTTCCGTCTTTCTGTCTGATAGCTAAAGATGTGACTATTGAAGTGTAAATGATATAAATATGCCCTTGGTTTGTACAGGTTTGAAACTTGGTGTTTTGTCCTAAAGGTAGAAAAAAAAGTGCGGTTCTGGACGGGGAACTGATGGAGAATACAAGTATTTTGGCTAAAGAAGAAGAATTAAAGGACGTGGTAAAATCAAGGAGGATGAAGTGGTCGGAGCGTGGAGCAGGCGTGGGACGAAAGAGCAATGCATAAACAGCGTGGTCAAGGACCCAATTTGAAGGCCTGGGGTAGATTGGAGAATTCTGTCAAATTGGATATTAAATAAATGGGACAGAATAGTGTGGGCAGGATTTAGGTGGCTTATTGTAGGGTCCAGAGATGGTCTTTTGTGACCGTAGAGAGGTAAAGGTAAAGGTAAAGTTCGCCATAGAACAGGCCACGAAGGCCCGGACGTGGAGTAGAGGTACAGCTCTACACTTTCTTTAACCTCGGCGTTAGATTGGAGTGGGTGGTCAACGCCACGCCCCGGCCACTTTGCCCCCGAGAAAGAGCTGGTACCCATTGTATAGTAGGCTGGATGGGCCGCAGGGCCGGTTTGGACAGGTGCGGAAAATCTCGCCCCTACCGGGATTCGAACCCCGGACCGTCCAGGCCGTAGCGAGTCGTTCTACCGACTGAGCTATCGCGACCCACGGTGTTGCGACCGTAATAATAAATAATCAGGGGGAATTTCTTACTAGCTGAGCGACTGTTAGTTTATCAAGAAGACGCATGTTTAGATAAAATCGCAATTTTATCTACACGCAGAAAATATATTTCACAGACTTGAAATAAATTGACTGACCCGAAAAGCAATTTATTTGGGCCGATATAGCTGATTTTGCTGATAGGTTGACGCTGGCTGTATCAGTCAGCTGCAAGACGTTCCTGCTGACCAGCACCTGACCAACCAATCAGATGTCAGAACCCCAGGATCACAGGCCCTCAGACACTGACAGTGGTTAATTTAGCCGATGAATCCAACGCATGTCGGAGACACGATATTGCAAAGCGGTATTCACACAGTACTCCACTTATCCTTATCCTGAGTTATATGAATCCAGCCCAAACCCTCCCACAAAATTTGTCGAACATGCATTTAATATAATCTTCACACATACGTTAGGGTATTCCAGATTTTCTCTTACCTTGACCGTTTGTAAGTAAAACTTTGCACGCATTTCGCATGTCTTAAATATGCCCTACATATTCTGCTAATTTTATCCTACTTGAGACGATCATGCTAATAAAATGTACAAATTATGAACTTGTTCATTGTTCAGTTTCACCATCTTCGCACTTCGAACCTGCTATTCCCTTCAGCACCTCAAACTGTAGCTTTTTTTAAACCTAGAAACAGAGATAATTTCCCAAACACACACATAAGAAACATTTAACTGAAAATTCCTTACTTACAGTGTGATATTTACGTTTTTGTGTAGCGTGGTGTACACAAACTGCACACACACACACACACGCTATGAACCGAACAGCTAATTTGCTAAGTGCGTGATACTATGGCTTACTATTTTATGGGGTGTGGCGCCATTAATTTACACGCTTACTAAAAAGGCAGGGCAAGTTGTCTTAATAACAATACTTACAATTGGTCAAACACATTTATGTTTTCAATTTGTCCATTTCTTGAATTTCTTACGTCAGTGTGCTCAATTTTATTTCAACAACCGAATGCACAAATTAATTATACATAAATATTAAAGGCTTATCTTCGACATGTTTCTGTACAAGTGTACTATCTTCAGGGAGCACAAAATGCCAGGTTTGAACCAATTGCCAGTGATAAGCAGTTATTTACAAGGCTTTTCAGTCTGTATTGTCTGTACAGACTGCAGCTACCTCTTACACTTAATGGACGTCAACGACGAAGCTGCTACATGCCGAAGAAACGTTGAATAACAGCTTATCACCGGCAAATGGTTTTAAAATTGGCATTTCGTTCTTCCAGAAGGTTGTATACTTGTACCGAAATATGTGGGAGATACGCCTTTAATATATATATATATATATACAATGTAGTACTTTTTGGTTGGTGAAATAAAATTGATGCCATTTATATTTCGGTCAAAGGTCGACCATCATTAGACCAGTTTATACAGCATTTAAAAAAGAAGGTGTGAGATGTTATGCAAAATATATCATTCTGTTACTGTCTGGGGGTGGGGTCTTACGAATTATTGTATTTTTACAATAAAGTTGTAAATGTTTATTGTTCGGTTAGTAGCTAAATAGTACTTACAATTACTTCAATTCATCAACAAACGAATGCACATATAATTTCACATAAAACACCTTAAAACACTCCGACATGTTTCGATCTTGTCAGATCATCATGAGGGAGCTTATTTCCTTGCTAAAGTTATATTATAGTATTCACAATTCAAATGGTATTTGCAAACGAGGTGTAGTGGTAGCATATCATGTTGTGTAGGAATGTGTTGTGGAGCAGTGGCTAGGTGTGCATCTTATAAGACGCACACCTAGCCACTGC
>Ga0136643_10016488_pt1 | contig 11108 bp, 6 predicted proteins | sample TergutLab28metaG_FD_96883 | JGI IMG/M metagenome (GOLD analysis project Ga0136643, IMG submission 96883) | Labiotermes labralis P1 segment gut microbial communities from Petit-Saut dam, French Guiana - Lab288 P1 (version 3) (version 3) | ecosystem: Host-associated > Arthropoda: Insects >... | reverse complement strand
TATATAACCCTTTCAAAAATTTTTGAGAATGATGTGAGCAGAGAAACAGGTCTGTAATTAGATGTATCATTTTTATCTCCTTTTTTAAATATAGGCTTGACTTCAGCGAATTTTAGTCTTGTTGGGAAAATGCCAGATGATAACATTGTGTTACAAATGTAAGTTAGTGGAGAAGAAATGTAATGCATACTCAGTTTTAAAGTTTTTGTTGTTATTCCATCATATCCATGTGAATTTTTTTATTTTGAGTGACTTCATTATGTCTTCTGTTTCTTTGGATGACACTCCTTTGAGACTGATAGTAGGGAATGGTTGATTAAATGCCTTGGATAGGTATGTTATGGGATTTTCATGATTAGATGGAGGATTTGCATTGTGATTATTTACATGTACATTTTGAGCAACTGATACAAAATATTTGTTGAAAGTCTCAACAATAATTTGACCGTCAAAGGATATGTTACCATCTACATTAATTGAGGTTATGTTTTGTGAATTTGACTTTATATATGAAGTATTTTTTATAATATTCCAGGTAGTTTTGGTTTTATTGTTAGAACAGGTTAGAATGTTGTTATAGTATCTTTTTTTGGGCTAGTTTAATGATATTTGTTAGGATCCTACAGTATCCCTTGTAGTATTTGTCAAATTAGGGTCATTACTATTTCTTTGAATTAAAAAAAGCTTCCTTTTGTTTATACATGAAATCTTATTTCCTGGGGTTAGCCATGCTTTCTTGCAGGATTTGTGATGTACTTTTTTGAGAGGAAAGCTGGAGTGAAATATTCTTAGGTATGTATTTAGAAAATTGTTAAAGACAGTGTTTACATCATTTTCAGTAAATATATCTTCCCACGATTCATAGCTTAATTTGGTAGTAAAATCAATAATTGATAGTTCTTCTATTTTTCGGTTATAGTAGAAGTACTTATTGCTGTTCTGTTCAAGGATTTTATGCAGTATTATACTTTGAGCGTCGTGATCAGATAGCCTGTTTATACTCAGGTACACTGTGAAGTTACTAAATTTAAATGTATCAATAAAAATATTGTCAATTGTAGTGTAAGAGTTATTCTGGATTCTAGTGGGAAATTGAACTGTGCTGTGTAGGACATAAAAGGCCGATAATGAATCCAGTAATTGTTTGGAAGTGGAATCAATGAGATAGTTAATGTTAATATCTCCACATATTATTATTTGAACAGAATTACTGTAAAGCATGCTTAGGATTGTTTCCAGCTTATCTATGAAGTATTGATAGTTACTGAATGGGGATCTATAGATTGTTTTAACACATATTTCATAGGATGGTAGGTGTAATTTAGCTGCACATATTTCCAAATCTTTTTCTTTACAGAATTCATTTAAGTTCATATTAGTGTACTGAATAGATTCGTGAGTAAAGATACATACTCCTCCATTTTTAAATGTATTCCTGCAAAATTTACTTCCATGTCTGTAATTTGGCAATACTATTGTATCTATTTCATTAATACCCAGATTATATTCTGTAAAGCATATAGTGTGTGGGGGATTTGCAGATAGGGAGAAGGATAATTCATCAAGTTTACATCTGTTGAGACCTCTAATGTTTTGGTGATAAATGACAAAGTCTTTTTGTGAGAATTTAGGAATATCAAGTTTCCTTACTTGATTTTGGTTCTTACTATGTTTAATCCCATTGCAATTTATTACTCTGTTAGGTTCTGATTCCTCAGTTAAATTCCCCATAAAAAATCAAGTGACCTGGTTACAGGCAACTTCCTTGTGCGTTTGGGTGCTTGCTCGGTTGGTGACTGGCCACTGTTACTCGCTTCCCCTTGAACTTTATTAGCTATATTAAGATTATCTTATTGACATGCTGTTGGTTGTTCTTGAGCTTCTTGTAGGGAGATGGTGCCTTCTGTTGAGCTATCATCCACCTTCTTAACACTTGTGCCTTCAGTTTGGTTGCTTACACTTTTAACACTTATGTCATATCCATATTTCCAACATAAGCAGATTTCCACGTTCCGTTTCTGAAAAACGCTTCTAATTATCTTTGAGACCTTAGTTGCAGTTTCCTCTTTGCCTAAGTTGTTCATGTGTAGACCATGCCTGGTGTAGAATTTCCTGTCAGTATCTGTCGTTACTACCACTACATGATTGTATGGTTTTATAAGTTTAGACAATTTTCTGTTAAAAACTTTAGTTTCACTATTCACACATGACCATTCCGGTAGATTGTGACGGGGAGGAACACACATCAGGAATATGTTCGTATGATTGTTTGATTGCACAAACTTTACTGGATGTTTCAAACCTTCTTGGGAATTGTTTTTATTCACATCATTTGCACCACCCCAGAAGATGATTAAATCATTTTTTGTTAGGAGAGTTGTATCCACTGTCATTGAAGAAATTTGGGTTGCTAAATTTACTCCTGGTTTGACAAAGCCACATACCTGTATTTCTCATCGAGGTTGTTTTTCACATTACCTGACAGACTACGAGCATGACTATCACCAGTTATCATGATTTTGTGTTCTGAATTTGTTTGAGCCTTGTTTTTGAGGTTTCGACGGGTATGTTTAGTACTCACTTCAGTTGTGGTTGATCCATTCACTAATGTAGGAATTGTATTAGGTGCTTTCTTCCTGTGTACTTGGCGATTTCTGAGACTGTTGTTCTCCGTATTAGCGGATTTTCTTTGTCTGAGACTTGCGTAACCATTGGCTTCTTGAACTGACTTGTTTGCTGTTTTGTGATCCATCATGTTAGTTGAGAGGCTAGCCAGTGTTTCAAAGTGATTCGCTGTTACTGGTATATGTTGAGTTGGAGTTCCATGCGTAGTTATCATACCTTGCGAAATTAAATATAATTTCGGATCTGTTTACCATGTAATGTTCAAACCCCAAATATTGTGCTAGACTAGTAACTGAAATTATTATACACTTTTATATTGATTTCACTTCTAGACTTCTTAAGCAAATATGACTATTTCCATATCCATATGGATTTTGTAATCCAGTATGGATCCACGGAATGAAAATAAATGATATGATGTATGATACGAGTGGTGGTAATGAGGATTCAAATCTTCTGGGATATGACGCTCTGTTGTTAGGTGTGTGGTTTCTGATAGCTAGTGAAGTTGAAGTCACCACAAGTATTTGCAGTGTTTGGAACCACTCACCCAGCAACACTTTGTCACAGGCTTGGATCCTTCAGCACTTCCATACATAGAGTATTTCTATAATTTTGTGATGCACATTTGAATGTGTTGATAGGTGCACAAGAAGGCAGCAGAGAAACTTCTAGAGTTATGCTGCATTAACCGAGGTGTCTACATCAAAGTGGGGCAGCATATCGGAGCACTGGATTATCTGGTACCTCCTGAGTATGTGGAGACCATGAAGGTGCTGCACAGCCAGGCCCCACGCTCCACGTTACAAGAAGTGTATCAAGTCCTACGAGAAGATCTGAAACAAGATGTGAGGATGATGAAAGAGTGGTACTGTTCCTGCATGTATACTGTTCATTATGACGGTATTTAATAGTGGAGAAATGATGTCAGCGGTTTTGAGGAGGGTACTGTTACGTGTGGTAGCCCTCTCATACTCTCCACTGTGGCTAACTGGTAAAAGGGTGAACTGCTCCCTGTAACAGGCCATGAAGGCCCAGAGGGGTAGTAGAGGTACAGCTCTACACCTCAGTGCTAAATGGGGATGGGTGGTCAACTCTTTGCCCTGGCCACTTTCCCCTGGGAAAAAGACCTGGTACCTATTGTACAGGAGGCTGGGTGGGCCGCAGAACTGGTCTGGACAGGTGCAGAAAATCTCACCCCAAATGGGATTCGATCCCTTACTGTCCAGCTCATAGCAAGTCACTGTACCAACTGAGCAATCCCAGCCACATGGCTGGCTGTTTATTAGACTCCATCTTTAGAAGCTAATAGTAGCTTTGTGAAAAGCTCTTTTTTATAATTTGTGGACCTGGAAGGTCACAAGGTCCCACAATTTTTTTGTTATCTGGAACCACATGAATTCAATACACTCTCTTACACTTGTTTAATAACATCCATTTTAATATGTTTCAGTCTTTATGGTAAATTTTTGAAAACAATGAGAGTTGTAGCAATTTTTCTTTGAATTCAGCAACTGTTCATCTTATTTTACTTTTTGCATGTTATTTTGTTTTTGTTGCCTGTACTTGTTAATGATACGACTAGGTTAATATATGCTGTGAAATGGCAATCTCAGAAGATTGTGTTGGATTATGGCATAAAACGGTATGTCATCAGAGCATTTAAAATGGAAATCGGCTTTGGTGACTGCAGCATGCATTGAAGAAAGTTTTCGACGTTTACATTCTACACGATCACCCTTTGTAACTTGGTTGTCCTGATGTGCTCATTCTGGTAGGAGAACTTCTTTCAGGAGACAGGTGTGGTTCACCGAATCACATATAGTTTTGGTTATTTTCTTTTTACTTATTGATTTATTTATTCATTTATTCTTGATAAAAAAAAGCGTGCTGTTATCCAGTTAAACAACCAAATCATTTTCTATTAAAATACCACGGTCACTTCACTTGCACTCCCTCACTCACATCCTTCTTGTATGCGACTGCTAGTGTTCACCCACCTCCATTATCTGCTGCTAACTATTTCCTCGTTCAAATCTCTCCCTGTACACAACCTCTCCTACCTATCACCATCGGTTCCTGAATGTACGTTGACAGTTTAAACTTACAATGTATGGCTATGAACCACCCATAACTGATGCAAGCGAACCTAATAAACAAATACACCAAAAATATTCGGCTAAAAGGTGCACACAGAATTCTCTCTCTTGTAGCAAGAAAGTTGTCAAAACCTGATGATGGCCGATATAGGCTGAAACGTGTAGTTTTCTTTTTCTTCTTCTTTTTTATGTTTTGCTGACCGTGCATCGCAGTATATTTATCTCAGTATTTAACCAACTTGATGCATAAAATTTGTTTCACAAAAAGTTTTATTTCATGCCTCTACATGTTTCGTGCACATGCACAGGATCATCACACCTATAGGTGTGATGATACCAGAGGCTGTGTAGTGCAATTTTGACCTCCTCATGATGAGCATATGTGCTCGAAACATGTAGAGGCATGAAATAAAACTTATTGTGAAACAAATTTTGTGCATCAAGTTGGTTAAATACTGAGATTAAAAAATGTAGTTTTCTGTTGCTAATGAACACCATCATTTAGCCATATATTCATAGTTATGTTTTTGACTGAATTTACCTCACCGTACAGTGCACACAGAAGTTATGATACATTGTACAACAAGGGCCTTTTCTTTGAACTTGAACATCTTTGTGCCTGACTGAAACAAGTGGCATGCAAGTCATAGGCATTTCTGTGACACGTACACAGTGTGGTTATTTAAATCGCCAACTTTGAGAAAATTCATATAACAAGACTTGTTTTGCTTACAGCTGTTAATTTCCTTCCTACAGATTTTTCCCTATTAGATGTGCAGGATTTAATAAATTAGTTTCCATAAGCCTTCTCATTAAGGGGAATTTGTAAGTGTATGGTCTGCAGATTCATGTTTGTCAGTAGATTTCAATGATGGTCTTACATAACTTGAATTCTTTACAGCACTTATTAATAACTTGCATGTTGTGTGTTGCAGCCATGTGAAATATTTTCAGATATAGAGGAGGAACCTATTGGAGCAGCATCACTAGCTCAAGTTCATAAGGCAACCCTTAAAGATGGAACAGTGGTGGCTGTGAAGGTGCAGCATCCTTATGTACGTGGGAATGCACTGGTTGACATGAAGACTATGGAGGTAATATCAGGGGGTCTGCTGTCAGTTGTGTTGGTGAGCTGTTGATAGATTCATGTGTATACTTTTGTTACCACAGTAGGGACTGAAAGTAACTCTGCAAGGTTCTGTTATTATTTATTTATTTATATATATATATATATATGTTCTTAGTTATTTACATGTATTTATTTATATATTCTTAGTTATTTACATATATTTATTTACTTTTAATGTTATTTACCCATAGATTTATTTAGTTATTTTTATTTATTTATGATTTGCATAAGAGTGGAAGCCATGGTACAATTATTGGTATAATTACTTGGCTGTAGGCTTGATTGTCTGCAGTTCGAATCCCAGCAGGGGCAAGAGATTTTTCTCTTTTTCACAACATAGTGACCAGCTCTGGGGCCTACCCAGCCTCCAATTCAGTGGATACCAGAAGCTCTTTCACTAGGGTTGTAGTGGCTGGGGATTGAGGCTGACCATTTACCTTTATCTAGTGCACTAATTAAGATAAGAGTAGAGCCACACCTCCATTCTCCCTGTATGCCTTCACGGCATGTACAGGAGCAACTGAAGCTTTACCTACTTCTATTTAACCCTTTAAACGCCAATTTAAATCCCATCTGCCAACTGCTGGCATTATTAGGAGCTCACCATATTCTCCACGTTAGCGAGTTCAGGGTTAACAATGCTGTCACTAATAATATTCTGTAAAATTATGAAGCTGTGTCACACTGTGAATCATTTGTTACATTAACTCTGTCCATTGCTTCATGTTAAAATAATAAGAATGTTCTTAGGCTAAAAATGTGATTAAAACCTCAGTTGGGCCTAGAGGGCAAAAGCCCAGAGGCTAATAATGACTTTATCCATTGGGCTCACCTGAGTGTGGGTTAACCATATTTTTAACGTGGGATGGAGGCGTATCCTGTTCCCAAAATGTAATTTTCGTTTTCTGTCATTATTTGTAATGTGAGGTGATGGGCAAGGCATAAAGTTAATGATTCCAAAAAAAAGTGCTCTCGGTATTTCAGAGTGTAGGCCACTTGAGTAATCAGATATTTGTAACAGCTAATGGAATATCATTTCAGGCACTTTTTAATTTAGTCTCATGGGCCTTCCCAGAGTTCAAATTTTCATGGCTGGTAAAGGAGACAAAGCGGAACATCCCCATCGAACTGGATTTTCTACACGAGGGGCGTAACGCAGAAAAAGTGGAAAAAATGTTCAGTCACTTGCCTTGGCTAAAGGTATGGCATTTGAATTAAAGTCATCCCCAACAAATCATGTATTACAGCTTTAAAAGGTACTCCACCCATTTTTCAGGTGGTTAGAACATTTGTGTCTGTGATGTGATATATATGAGGTGCTACCCAAAAATTCGGGGAATTTGACCATTAAAAAAGTTTTCTTACTGTAACTCTTATTTTCCACCGTCTCCTTTGAAGTAGTCCCCTTGAGCATGTATACAGCGATCCCAGCACATTTCCCATGATTTCATGCATCCTTGGAGGTTCTCAAATGTGAGTGTGTCAATAACCTCTTGTGATTCTGCGTGGATCTCCTCAGTTGTGTCAAAACAACACGCTTTCAGCCGTAATTTCATCTTCGGGAAAAAGAAAAAGTCACAGGGGGCGAGGTCAGGTGAATAGGGGTAGGGATGGGGGGGAGGAATCACTGTAATGTTTTTGGAAGTCAGGAATTGTCAAACAACGAGTGATGTGTGAGTGGGCGTGTTGTCATGGTGTAGAAACCTTAAAATCCATCATATCAGTTTAAAAAAAAAATCGCCGGATCAGTAAAACATACCCTCACAAAAAACACACTGAACTTAAGAACTTGTCCTCTCAGTTTGACAACTATTGGCACACTGATTCACAAAGCATACTGCTAGCCACATTTAGCGGTGGAAGTTCATACGACAACCGGTTCAGGCGCAGTGTTTAAATTCCCCAAATTTTTGGGTAGCACCTCATATGTATATAACCTTTGTAATTGACAGCACCATTAAGCTAAACACTTCTCCCATTTTTTGTCTCTGAGTGAAAACGAGAAGACATTCATATGTTTTCAAATTTTCGAAATTAAATGTGTAGTTTGACAGTGCTGCCACTGTCTGCATCAGTCGACGTGAGTGTGTCAGTGTCTAATGTACAAAGTTACGTAATTCAACAGGTCTCTGTTGTAAAATATTATTAGCTGTGTTAACTCATGATGATCCAAACTGACTCTGCCTTCACCTTGCCTCCTATTTAGTGGTAGAAGGGCTCTTCTTCTGGTTTAAAGCAGTTGGGGCATGATGTCAACCATCCACCTTCGACTAATGTTGAGGTTAAAGAGGCGTGGAGCTATATATCTACTGTCTTATGTCTTTGTTGTGTGCAAAGGAACAACTTTACTTTACTGTACCCTATTTTACTGCGCTTTACTTTAAACTAGTGACTGCTCTTAATATCAATCAAAATCATATGTAAGTATTTATTTTTAAATCCAGTAGATTTTTTCTTAAGTGGCAGAATACGTTCCTCTACACATGGACCATTGCAAGTTACTGCAGGCAAGGCGGCAGTTGCAGCTCTTGCAATTTGCCATTACTGGGGGTTCACATATTTTTGTTCGGTGTGTTGTAGTCAATGCCGTATTCTAATTCACCACATTTACAGAAGTTCTGGAAATTGTTTTTGGTGTTATCTCTAACATCATTTTGCTGAAAGATGCGTATGTTCTGTAGTTGGACAAGTGTCCAAAAAATGGTGTCAGTATATGTGTTACATAGTGGTGTGAATTTATGGTCTTGGAAGTAAGTGGGCCAGTAATGGCAGTCACAGTATTACACACTTACCTTGACACCATGCAGCGACATGTCAGCAGACCAGAACCTGCTGTTCTGACAGTTCGTGTATCCACTGAGCTGAAATCGAGCTTCATCACTGTAAACAGATTTTTTTTTTCCCCTCAACATACACACACACACAACATACTAGTTCAGAAAATTCAGTTTTGGTTCTTGATCTGTTTTGTAGTGTTTATGAATTACACATGTATATGGATGCAATTGCAGCAGCTTTGTTGTGTATTGTGGAAGTGATACTGGCCCACACATTTGCTGTGAAGGTTGTGTGGAACGTTTCCATGGCGTTGTCTCGAATTTAGTGACAGTTTCATGTTGTTCTTCCTCATTTAGCACATGCCATCTGTACGTTTGCTTACTGTCTGAACTGGAACTTGTTACTATAAACCTTACTTTAAATTGTCCTGTGTGGAACTGGTGTATCTGGCAGTTTTTGTCACATTTTATCGTGACACCTTGTGTAGCGACTGTTCTTAGTGTATCTACCCTACAGAAATTCACTTATTGCCTGCAGATAAGTCAAAGATATCTCGCAACTTCTCCAATCAGCTGTATCAGAAAGAACTAGTGTATCAGATTAGGGTGTAGCAGGAGTGACCTGATGAGATGTGACTGACTGGTGACGGTCATTTAAAATAATGAGACCTTTAATAACAAATATTTTCAAAATACAAACTTTCTAGATTGTGATGAATTGTGCGTGCTGTGTTGTATGTTTCAATTTGCTTCTGTTGCATGAAGCAGGGGTATATAAAGTAGATATATATTAAATGTTGAATTTCTACCAGTGTAAATCATGATTCATGATTTTGCCTACAGTGATAGGCATGTATGACTATTGACAAAAGTGACTTATTTAGGTAGTGTAACATGTACTTTTATTTAGTTTTCAGTTGGATTATATTTCATTGAGTTTTTTTTTTCTAAAGTAAAAGAATGAGTAAATTGAGGATCAAAAGTCACAAGGTGATATAATAGTGTCATTTCACTCCAGACATGTATTGTGCTCAGTTTTAGCTGACTTGGAGTAAAAGTGGTTGATACAGCTGCAGCTGTGAGGTATGGGGCAGGCAGTATTTAGAAAAACAAAGAGACTTCCGGAAGAGCCGCAAGTGTAAAGCGTCATGCGGTATTGAAGAATGTCATGACGATTACAGGGCATGTTCTAACACATGTGAGACTGCAAGAATTAGCATTCAGTTTGGAGAAAACTGTACACCCAGCCCTTGTTTTGCTTGCATTTTTTGTATACCTTCTTGCTTTTATGTCCCTTGACAGTTTACACCACCTCTTAGTTTGCACACCCTCATTTTCAGTATAACACCCTTTGGCTGGCTGTATTCTATTTTGCTAACCCCTTATTTCGGATGGGAATATCATTCTTTATTACACCCACTTTTTTAGGAATGCAACTAGGGTGTTAAACAAGGGCTGGGTATACTTTGAAGGAATGGAGACTTTACATTTGACCTAGACATATTGTACTGTGTGTCTGTTAGGCTGGAGTAAAGCTAGCTTAAAATTGTAGCTGACCATGCCCTCTTATTTCTATGAGTCTGAAGCACATGAGGTCTTCATTATGCAGCTCTTTGTTTTAGGTTTTCTCTTGGCCTTACAAGATCAATTAGTTACCATTGTTTCAGAGGTACATAGTGCCTCCATCTTTATGTTCAACCAGTCCAAGAAAAATGTTCTTGGACTGGTTGACTTGAAGATGGAAATATCATTAACGTTTACCAGTCGATGCAGTATAACTTTCCACGAGACTTGAGTCTTCATCAGCACCAGTATTAGAACTTTGAAACTAACTCTTTCCAGAATTACTTTTACATGTTCTGTTGTTTGAACCTCAATCAAAATTAGACCTTTAAAATGATGGAAAAAAGTTACATGTATGCATGAAGGTTTTGCGGTTTACATCTTGTGCAGAAAATGTGACTTTGTCTTGCAGGTGCCTAAAGTATACTGGAATCTGTCAACCAGTCGCGTGTTGACAATGGAGTATGTGGAAGGTGGGCAAGTTAATGACTTGGCTTACATTCGCTCTAAGGACATTGATCGCTATGAAGTAGCAGACAAACTGAGTCAGCTGTATTCACAGATGATTTTTATTCATGGTTTTGTACACAGTGATCCCCATCCTGGTAACATTCTTGTGAAGAAGGCGCCAAAAGGAGTGGACATTGTTCTGCTGGACCATGGACTGTATGCAGTGAGTTCTTATGCAATAAACCTGGACGTCAGTATTGAAAATAAAGTAGTTACAGCAGTAGAGCAAAATCCTAGGAATGTGGGTGCAGCTTTATAGCTCTGGAGACCCGCAATTTTGTGGTGAATTGGGAGTGTGTACCTTGATCATTATTATAACAGGATAATGGGCTGGAGAGCTGGGGAATTGGGGTTAATTTTTGACAGGTAGAGGTTTGAGTCTTCACATTGCCCTGGCTGGCTGTG
>Ga0136643_10016487_pt1 | contig 11108 bp, 9 predicted proteins | sample TergutLab28metaG_FD_96883 | JGI IMG/M metagenome (GOLD analysis project Ga0136643, IMG submission 96883) | Labiotermes labralis P1 segment gut microbial communities from Petit-Saut dam, French Guiana - Lab288 P1 (version 3) (version 3) | ecosystem: Host-associated > Arthropoda: Insects >... | reverse complement strand
TTACTTACTTACTCCATGGTGCAGAGTCCTTCTTGAGAAGCTAACTGGTTTGCAGCTAGTCAAGAAATTCCCCGCATTTTACGGAACCCGAAGGTTCATTACCGCACTCACAAGCATCCGCCACCTATCTCTATCCTGGGCCAGCCCAATCCAGTACATATACCCACATCCCACCTCCTGGAGATCCATCCTAATATTATCCACCCATCTACGCCTAGATCTCCCCAGTGGTCTCTTTAGGGTTGCATAATATTAACACTGCAAGCTATACCTTTTTGTCAAACAACATAAATACAAATAAAACGGACAGATGAAACTAACATGAAGACTTGTGAATTATATATACATTACAAATAAATAAAGAAGTATAAATAAGAATGTTTGAATGTCAAGGACAGAACAAGACCGCACAGGCAGTGTCATCGAATACTACAGTACGGATTGTTATTACAATAATTAAAATTAAAACCAGTTTTGTAAAGTTGAATTATAAAAATGGTGCATTTAGTTGGTTTCAGTAGTAATAATTGTATCACAATGCGCGGTATAAACAGCGTAAAATTACAGTGCGGAGTTTGGAACTGTGAAGCTGCAAACATCATGGAAAAGCGAGCAGGACTGAACCAGTTCATTGCTTACGCCGGCCGTAAGCAACGCCTCACACACACACACACACACACACTAAAATCTCTGTGCATGACTACTGCCTTAGTACAGCTAAAGGTGAGCAACAGCCGAAGGCACATGAACTGCAGTAGCATCTTCTCGCTCGCCAGGATCATCCTGTTTTTCAGTGAAAAATATTCTCGCTGTGTGCACCTGATACTAATTTACTCCGGAACAAAGGCGGCTTCTTTCTTATCTTACTAACCAAGTAGAAAAATCTTGCAGGATATGACTGGTCTAATTACATTTTCTGTTTGTGTTACACCCATTTGGCTTAGAAGGTATTGTGTATGCAAACGAAATGACAAGATTTCTGTTTTACTTAATATCGGAGACTTCCAACAAATACTCATATTTCTAATAATGAACAGTCCTGTGGTAGCTATTTACGTACCTTACATCGAGTGGTTCTTCATTCTTACGTACCCGAAGAATTTCTGAAACATCTGTTACACGAAAAATTTACGGTGGCTTTTCAGTACCCATCAATTATCGTAAGGGATTCGGGACAGCGCAGTCTGTATAGTGAATAGGCTAAAGGTCCGAAGTCCGAGTAATCGAGGATCGATTTCCGGCAGACAGCTTTATCTCTTCTCAAAAGCTACCAGATCGGCTATGGGGCCCACCCAGCCACCCGTTCAATGGATATCGCAGCCCTAACTCAGGGGGCAAAGCGGCTTGGTTGGGCCGAGACTGAGAATGGAGTTACACATCCGCTCCCCCATAAGCCGTCATGTCGTCCAGAGGTACAACTTATCTCTATTAATTAACATAATATAGTTACCTCGTGTAATCGGTCCCGCCACAGAACTCAAGCCGATAGTACTGCCTGTCTCTCTTCAGCAAGTCGTACTCCACGCTTTGGATGTGTCGTAGGAACCCGAGCCTTCAACTTTTCGGGGTATGGGAAAGGATTCCGTCACATATGGACATGCATCTGGAGTTGGATTACGCTCCACGGTGCCCTCTGCAAAATATATTTGGTGTTCCGATCAGTCCACCCTCTTACATAATGTTGTCATGTTACTTTAAGTGGTGTTTAACGATCTTAACAAACAGATGCGCCGATAAAAATTAAATTCCTTACATTAATGCACCTATAACTCTATTCCCCCAACAAGACTTAATGGAGTGGACAGGCTTAACTTTATTTTTTTGATCTAGAAGAGAAAAAGTGGAGCATAGTGTAGCAAAATGGTTACTTAGAAACTAATTAAATGATAGACGATATTTATCGATTTCATATCAAGTACAATACGGGATGAGAAGTGTATTTAAAAAGAAATTAGACTCTCCTAAAAAGGCACACAAAAATCCCTTTGTCCCACGACTGAAAATTTTAGGTAAACTCCGAAGATATGGACAAGTTCAACATGCGGTGGCAGCAAAACGCAATTCGTTAAATTACGCAAGGTTGGGTATGGCGAAAGAGGAGTGGAGCTGGGATAACTGACAGGGGCGCTGGGCATTATAAACTGCGGCTTTTAATGTACTTCTATTATACGGAACGCAGCTGTACGAACTCACGAGGTGTGCGGTCCCAGAAGTGTGTAGTACGACTGCCCTTGCAACGACCGAGTTCACACTGCTAGTGGCAGGAAAGACATTACCTCCAGAGGTACATAAACCCCGCGCGCCAGGTCTCCATGGCGACTAAATTTCTTACGGTGGCGTCTAGTGTTAGTGGATCTCCATTATGGACCTTGCTCCATGTCAGCTTTCTGGCGCCTAGAATTTTGAGGTGGTTCCTAGTTTTTTCGAAAATTCTAACAACCCTGATTTACTCACCAGTGAGATCACTATTATCCCTTGCAACATACATTTTCACATAGTATACCACATAATGTTCACTTGCTGTCGCACCAGCGATAAGAAGTATTACTTCCAGGAATAATCTTACACATTTCCCATGCATCTTCCCACAGTCAGGGGCCACAAAGCCGAGTTCAGCACAGTAACTTCCCTGTTAACATGACATATTTCCTTATTGACACATATGCATAGACAGCAGGAAGAAAAGAACGCCTTTAAACGTGTACCACCTTTCAACCGTCTTCCTCATCACTCTACTGGTATTAGAAATAGGGGGAAATACACGCAATTCAACAAAGGGCGCTTAAACACATGTAGAGTACAAAGATAAACAGGTGTTCAAAAAAAAAAAAGGGGGCCAATTGATTAGATCGCTTGTTAAACATTAATATTTGGTCACGATTCGCGAACAAATCGTTTGTTCTATCTTTGTCTCCGACGCCCACAAATTTTGGCGCCCTGTGCGGCCACTCAGCTCGATCGCACTTGAGGCCGGCTCTGCGTGCATCACACGCGAGCAGAGCCACGTGAAGGCCGTGTACTGCGGGGCATCTTTTATACATCGGCTGTATAAATAAGGGCAAGGATAAAACCTTGAGGCACCCCAGACTCTATTCTCCTTGGCGTAGAAATTTTGTCTTCAACCGAAACTTAAATTTTCTACTACAAAGAAAAAAAAATTCTGTTGACTAAATTGGATACAAATTCTAATTTTGACGATTTACACAGTAACCCATGGTGCCAAGTTGTGTCAAAAGCTTATTCGACATCCAAAGAATTCTGCAGGCGTGGATATACGTTTCTTCACATTGAGAGTCGCGTGATCCCTTAGCCTCATACACGAAGCATTGTCTTTGACATGCACGAAAACCGAACTGGCTTGAATTTAGTTAAGCATCTTCCATGAACGTGCCTCTGAAATAATCTTAAAATAAGTTCCTAAAACTCGCAGTTGAGAGGAATATAATTGGAAGCAAATTTTGTGGAGAATTTCGAATCATTAGAGGTCTTCGGTATAGTTATGATGTTTGTCTCCTTCCAATTTGCTGGAAAGTTAAACTGCCATTAGACTCCAGTTAAAATGTGATGGCACACGGTGACGCACGGGAGGGCGAATGGAGTGGGTAGCCAGTAATCTTCACACTATCTCGGAACATGGTTTATCCACCATTACTACCAACAATAAAAGCTGATACGCACACCTCGCCTGCCAGTAGTCGACTGAACTGACGCCCCCACCTTTTGAAATGGACCCGTTCGTTTCGCCGAAAGACGAAATATGGTTTCTGCGCGTGTGCCATCACATTTCAACTGGCCTCTACCACCACCAAAACCACCAGTCCCACCACAACTACTACTGCAACTACTGCTACTGTTACTACTACTACTACTCTTGCTGCTACTATAGCATGACAGCTCAATTTCATATACTAGCTCAGTTTTAGAGAGTCTAAAGCAATTTTTTAACAAATGAATTCAGAAAACAAGAGGTCTCCTTGAAAGGCGCCTGAGGTAATAATTTGGAATGCAATCAAATCAACAGGCCTTTATTAAATTCAAAGAGTTAATTTATTATTAATTTGTAACAAGTTTTCAGAGGGATTTTGGTGACCATTATCAGCTGCACTTGGCCTTAGCCTCCACCCGCCCTGCACTGTAGTCACACAAATCCTGGGGCAGTAACTGATTTTCTAAGAAATCCGCGATCGCGTTGCTTTTATTCAATAGACTGAACTTAAATTCTGAAATACCACAAACTGCAGTTGGTCTCTTTGGGCTGTCCACGGTTATGAGGGATTTCGCAGTAAACCATATAACTTCTAGTGTGACCTCAGCTTGATATTTTCGCTCCTTACTGTTCAAGTGTCCTTTACCGGGTCATTCTTTTGACAGTCTTGATGGCCCAGTGCCATGCCTCTCTGGACGCTCGATCCAGGGTATCATGGCACAGTTTTCTGGGCTTCTGTTTAACTATGTTTCAAAAGGCGATTTAGAATAAGTAGATCGTCATCCTGATCTGAAACTGTAATTTTTCTGTTAGACATTATATTTATAAATATATACATACTGGACTACGTAAAGGGAATGAGACCACTTCTCGTTCTTTACAAAGACGATTGTATGGTTTTTCTTTAATTCGAAATGATGCATGGTCTGAGGATGGCCTGAATAGAAGGCCGGAACTATAACCATTGTAAATTGTGGATGGTGTTTCTGCATGACGGTATATTTAATAAATAAATAACTAAATAAATATAAATATTTATTTATATATATATATATATATATATATATATATATAAACTTGCACAACGGGGACGTGTCACTTAAAAATAAAAATTTTCAAAAAAAAAAGTATTGAAAATAAAATGTGTGTGTTGAATTGATAGCGATATAATTTACGTACATAGGTGTTCATGTATATTATCCGTTATTACTTTCAGATTTTAATAAAACTTGAAATTTCTCAACAGATTTTCGAAAAACACTCAAATATCAAATTTAAAGAAAATTCGTCCAGCAGGAGCCGAGTTGTTCCATGCGGACAGAAGGACAGACAAATAGACATGCCGAAACTGGTAGTCGCTTTTCGCAATTTTGCGAACGGGTCTAATAAAACAGATGAATTTACCATGTACACATTATTTCTCCTTCATTTAATTAAGAACTTATCACATAGAAAAAGCGTCCATACGAAATTTGTTGATTTTAATGGGCTCTTTGTATTGCCCATTCCATAACTGGCGACCAGTAGGTTCTTCTTGCGATAAGTGTTTTTGAGTCAATCGAACAAGTTCGTTTTGAACTTCTGAATCTTTGGTCACAATGGGCCATTAGCTAAAAGGGTAAAACTGTCCCTCTGAAAACGTATGGGAGAATAGAGGCATAGATCCACTCATTCTTAACCTCGACACTTATATGGATCTGAGTTGTCAATTTCATGCCCTGCCTACTTTACCCCTAGGGAAAAGACCGGTACCCATTTCATAGGAGGCTGGGCGGACCCCATAGCCGGTCTGGATATTTTGGAGAAGGGATAAACCTCCTTCCCCTTCGAACCCCGGATCGTTCAGCCCGTAGCCTAGTCACAATATCTGGCTCTGGACGAAATGGAACTAGAATTAAACTGGCCTGCCAAATTTTAGTAGAGGCGTTCGATTTCAGATTTGCTATCAGTGAGAAAACATATTACAGAAAAACACTGTATGATACAGGTACGTTGTTGACGGAGTTACTAGCAACACGGAGCTTATGTGCGGTTGAATTCTGTCAAGGTGGTGAAAGGGAAGCATACTGTCGACTGGTATATAGCGCTGTGTAGCTTGACAGATTTACCAACACTTCGCAGTAACTTGCTACTGAAAGCTGATTGCTTAATGCAGAACGTTTGTTTTTACATACTCTTAAGATCCACTGCTATTAATTGTTTCTGCTACTGTGTCATTGTAAGTTTGCTTTGGATTTTCTTCTCTTCGTATTTTTTCTTCTCCAATGTTTGTTTACATTTTCTTGTTTTGTATGAAGATATTTCCTGTGTTTTATTGCTGTTTTCACGCACTTAAACAAGGGCATTATTAACTGAATGAGAACACCGTCAAATTAATTATATTATTATTATTATTATTATTACCATCATCATCTCCTTTATGCAGAGTATTTATACTTATATTCCTGAGACAAACTCTGTCCCTAGGGAATACAGTGTTGCAGCTGTTCTGTTGTTACTATTCATGGTGATTATATCATTAGTTTCAGTGTTGAATCTAATGTATTTTTACATCAGTACTTTCTTAAGTATGTGTGCAGTGCCCAATATGGCTGTTTTCTGTAGTTCCTTGACTTCATGTTTTCCTGGTATGTTGCTCGCGTATTTTCTAAATGACTTTGAAATAGTTCCAGTCGCCCCTATTATTACTGGTATCACCTTTGTATTTACATTCCATATGAGCTGTATTTCTATTATAAGGTCTTTATATTTTAGAATCTTATCGGCTTCTTTTTTAATCACATTTGTCTCCTGAAATTGCAACGTCTATTAACATACATGTTATTACTACTACTACTACTACTGAGCTGGTCTGGAGAGCTGATAATTTAAGTCCCCAGTGTCTTCATTGAGCAATAATTAAGCACACGAACAGATAATTGTATTATTATTATTATTATTATTATCATCATCATCATCATCAACATGGCTTCGCTGTTGTTATTACAGTACGGTTCCCGTCCCACGAACTATTATCTGTGAGCAAACACACGCACTATTTGATCCACCAAGTCACAGAGACTTGTTGCAGAAGCATAGTGCAGTGTGTGATTATGAATTGCGTATTCATGCTCATGCTAATTACCCGTATTCCCAAGCAGCTTTCAGTTAATACCCGATTTTTTCCCACACTCATCGTATAGAAGTCTCCGTTACGTGAACAAAAACTGGTCACAGTGTCAGCACATAGAGAATCGACGCACATTTCTGACACCTATGTGTCTGCATTCTGTAACATGGCTGTACGGAAAGGTAGTTCCTTTAGGGTTCAACTAGTTGTTTGGCGAAGAAGAAAGGACCGCTTTTGTGCACTGCCAGTCTTGTTTGGACTATACCCCATACCTTGTCTCTTGCTGACCTGGCGAGCCAGAGAGGCAGATGGTTTGGGTAAGAACCCCAACTACTTGTCCTTCTCTACCTTGCTCAAGGGGAAAGCGCAAGAACGAGAATGGATGGACCTTCATTTATACGATTATTATAGGCCTACCCTCTAGGTACTACTTCTTGTTCTCAGAAGACAGTACCTAACTTTCTGCATCCCAGCCGTGTGAAAAGTAACCGTTGTGCTAGAGGTTTATATACTGTTGTGAAAATCTTCTCTGCTCGCTCGTGCCAGCAGTTGGAGCAAAAGCATGAGAACTACTTGATTCAAAGGCTTCATGAACAGCAATGTCGATCTCGAATATCGAGTTCGGATGTTCGAGTTCTTGAATGCTGAAGCTCAGAATTCGCTTCCTCCAAAGGTACTCAACTGGATCTTACCTTGAACCTCAATTCGCTGCAGAAAAGAAAATTATAAGCAGCTGAATAAGTAATGTACACAACATATAATTCCGAGCTGAATAAGGGCCTACTTGCGAATAGTACAAAATTCTAATTAAATTTCGACACATCAAAGATGTTGTTTTGATGACGAACTTATAGCTTAAATACGGATTAAGTACACGTAAAACTTGTCAGACATTAAGTCAATGCCTCGCATCGTCTTTCTGCTTGCAATTTTTGACATAAAAGCAATATTTATACAAAATACCTACTAGTGCTTACGATCTGTCTCAGTACCGGATTTCACATGTTCAGTTCTGATGAGTTATCACAATCAATCCTAAAGCTAAAAAAATATTCGCGCGATCACTGTGTTATTTCGCATTTTATGTAAGATAGCCAATGTACGTACAATGTGAGACTGTCTGTCCTAACAGCCTGATACCATTTCACTCGAAGATGGCGCCATTATGGCTATTTAATGTCGCCGGCAACAATAAAACCTAATTAGATCTTCATGCAGAGGGTCCGAAATTTTTTCCCAGTTTTAACAAAATTTCGATTTACAGATTTTCATAGCAGTCCCCAATATAAAATTGCAAGGAAACCCGTACTGTGGAAGCCGCGCCGCTATATTTCGACATAGGGACAGACACACACGCGAACGGACGGACATGACAAAGGCAATAGGCGATTTTCGTGACTAATGCGACTGTGTTAAAAATATCACCTCCATAAATACATGCACATTTTCCCAGTATCTATCACGACGGCCACTTCAGGATCCTATAGTAAATACGTAGTACTGTCGTTCCCGCATCACAGGTGAATTCTAATGCCTTCATCTTCAAAGTAGCCAAAACAAGCACATATGAAATTAGAACATTACGTACAGTAGCCCTAGAAAAGTACAAATGCGAATTAAATTCCACGCAGCAACACTCTTTTTTTCTTTAAAATATACTCTGCGTAATTGTATTAAGTTCCATCGGAACCTGTCGGAAGACTCCACTGACACAGGCAGATAGAGTGCGGCCTGCAGACACTACAGTATCACCCTGCTGACACTGATGGTGTTAAGACGCGCAGAACACAAGAACACTCATTAATCAAGTAAATTTAGCACAAATATTTTATCTCTATTTCATATTTTAACACATTTTAAACCACAAATTCAATACTTAATATTTTATGTTTATACATCGGTTGTGAGTTTTATAACATATCCTTCGTACAACACCTCACTGAAGATGGCCACAAAAAAGGTGGCCGAAACATGTAGGTTTTCGCCGTATATAATAAATTCAAATATCATAACGCAAGTATTGGTTTTATTCTCATACATATAAAATCAGAAGTTCCTAGAAACGCATAATAAAGTGGTACTTGACATGGTTCGACTGCAACCACAGTCAAAATCCACAAATAAATTAGTGTCTGGCAAAAAAAAATTTATGAAATCGATCAAGTAAATTAAGCTCCGAGATATAAACGTGATGGAATGTAAATAATAAAAAGTTTTCAAATTGTATTTTTTTAAATCGATGAAATATATGTTATAGGCCTCACGGCACATACGTGTTCATACCACGCACAGTACCAGGCTTGCAAGCGTTTAGCAATTTTTCAATAAAACGTGTAATAAATCCCAACTTCAGCCAGTCTGTAATCTCGCCTTCTGATTATTACACAGTTTCAACAGTGAGGGTTTAGTGCAGACAACAAATACTATATTTCATCGACATATTTTAGACAGGCGGAGATTACACATACGGACGCTGGCTTACTTGATACCTTAATTTATGCACCCTGTGTCAACAAGGCACAGTAATGAGCGAATGACCCACTTCCTTTTATCTTTATATATTTACAAAACCTTAATTAAAAATAGGCTAACAACTTGAAATTTGAAGCATGTAGAAATAACGAATCCAATAGGATTATTCCGCAGCAGCATGGCTATATTTAAACTTAAACCGCTCCTGATTATCCAATAATAAAATTTGTTTAAATACGCCGTTTTAGAAAGGCACATATTCGATAGGTCAGACTGACGTCCTCATGCGAAGTATGATTCGCAAATACTTCCGAAATAAATAAGGATGTTGGGAGATGTGATTTCTTTCAGTTCCACTCGCTAAAACCAACTGATGTTCTAAATCACTCTCTGAACAGCTGTCTTACAATATGACATATTATGAAGCCTCTCACCCCACATTTCCCACTCTTTGCCCCCCCCCCCAAAAAAAACAGAAACTGAAATATGCGTGTTATGCGAAGGAACTTGAGTATTCACTGAAAATAGGTCAAATAATTCGTTAGCTTGTAAAGTGTTGCAAGATGTGAGTTTAGACAAGGGGTTTAATAATAATAATAATAATAATAGCCGAAGGCACCGGCCTTACGGTCCAGGGTGAAAGTCTGGAGCCGCTTACTCGCTGGTGTGGGGACTTCGAATCCCTCTGCGGAGATTAATTTTCGTCTCTTGTGTTTGTTGTGCGTTGTCAGGTAGCGGCCTCTGCGAGTAGATGATCACTCGTTCAGAGGAGTCCTAACGGGTGTGTGTCTGTGAATGTGTGTGTGTGTGTGTGTGTGTGTGTGAGAGAGAGATCTAGAAACCTAAACAATGGGGCGACCTAGGCCCGAGATGGGCTGTTCCGCCACAAAAAAAAATAATCATAATAATGTAGACTGGGTATTTTACGCGTATCCATATTTCCGAACATCAGAGTTGTGATTAGAAAGTGAGAAAGAGATAATGTATCATGTAATAAAGGACCTCAGTCAGTGGCACATACTAATTCTGAATAACATCTGTAGAGTATGAGAAAATACACAAGCAGAAGGCCTGTTCGATATCTACCAGATGGACAGGCGCATCGTTGAAAAAACAGAGCTTGTGGAAAGTTGCGTAGGTGTATGTTTTTCTACCTCCTTTAACCACAAACATTTTAATAAATATATCACTCGGTACGTACGTTATAATTCAATTATGAAACCATCACATAATTATAAAATTTGTGAGCTAAAAATAATATTTTATATATGGCGAGGAAGGATGGCGGTATATTCTGTTATACACAGTACGAATGGAGAAGTTTCTTTATAAATCTGGGAATATCCACATCAAAATATTAAAGCTGAAGGCGGCCATGGTTGATTTTGGTCATACTGTGGCTTGGGAACCAATGAACTCAAATAATGTCCCGCACTTTACAACGATAAACTTTTTCTGAGATAACTGATTGAGAATTACACCATGACCTTGAATGGATCTGTTCGATTGGCATTATTAAATAACGTTGACCAGCTAATTTGAGTTTTGATCTAGAGCATGTCGTTAGCTTTACAGTGACTCTTGTTATCTTGTCCTTATGAAGAATCATTGGAGTACACTTGAACGAAATCATGTTCTTTACCAAATTTCATACAAATATTGTGAAACATTTGGAAATTAAGTTTCTATGAGTGTGGCTGAGTCTGACTGAAACATATAGCAGAGTCCGGGTAGGCAAGAATGTATCTGACAGGTTCCCTATTAGCAACGGTCTGAGACAAGGAGACGCTCTATCACCACTGCTTTTCAACTTTGCTTTAG
>Ga0136643_10016486_pt1 | contig 11109 bp, 6 predicted proteins | sample TergutLab28metaG_FD_96883 | JGI IMG/M metagenome (GOLD analysis project Ga0136643, IMG submission 96883) | Labiotermes labralis P1 segment gut microbial communities from Petit-Saut dam, French Guiana - Lab288 P1 (version 3) (version 3) | ecosystem: Host-associated > Arthropoda: Insects >... | reverse complement strand
GAGGCTGAGTGGGCCCTGTTCCAGACCCACTACTACTCAGAAAATCTGGTAGCGCCGGGGATCGAACCCGGGACCTCTGTATCTGTAGCCAGAAACTCTGACCACTAGACCACAGAGGCGGTCAAACAAAAGAAATGCTAGACTTAATTGATAAAGGTGTTAGTCAACAAACAATTGTTGCACAGTTTTATGTTGCAAAATCCACTGTTGGGAAAATATGCAAATTAGGGGCACAATACTGAAGGCTTCGAAAGAAAATGAAAGGAAAGGAAAACTATGAAGTGCAGATAATGGGAATGTCAATGGTGTAGTACTACAGTTTTTTCTAATATGTGGAATGAACATCCAAGTTAATGGACCAGTGTTTCAAAACAAAAGTAAGGGAAATTCTCTGGCAAGCAATGAATGGCTTGAAGGTGTTCAGGCATGACACCACATTAACTTTTCATTCCTATCTGGTGAATCAGCAGAAGTCAACATGGGAGCAGCTGAAGACTGAAAATCAAAAGTGCACCACATAATGGATGAACACCCACCAACAAATCAATTTAATGCAGATGAGATGGGATTGTTTTAGTGACACATACCCAGAAAAAGCTTCATTCAGAAAGGGAAAAAAAGGTAAGGTTGGAAACGTATCCAAGGCAAGATTAAGTGTTATTTTCTGTTTTACTGCTACTGGTAAAAGTTACAGCATTTAGTCATTGGTAATGCTGCACATCCTTGTGCACTAAAAGAACATGAATGACCAAGACAATTTTCAAACAATGGCTTGAAGATCTGAAACATACGATAAGAAAACAAAATCAGAATATCTTTTCTCTTGTTGACCATGCAACCAGTCCCTCTGTGACAACTTCTATGAGTAATGTGATGGTGCAATTCCTTCCAACCAACCTGTAAAGTTCAACCTTTAGACAAGGGAGTCATGCAAGTTGTAATATCATGACATCACCAGCAGACGTTAAACCAGACTGTCACAATTGCAGAAACTAATAATACAAAGTCTGATTTTAACAAATTAATATAAGCATTACATACAGCTTGCTAGTTAAGTAGTGCCTCGGAACAAATTTCATAAGAAACAATTGTGAAGTGCTTCCAATGAGTGGGGTTTAATAACCACCAGGAACAAAATGAAGAACGTGAGAAAGATATGGGACTAAACCAAGCAATATTCTGTCTTTCACCAGATGTCCACGACGTAGCATTAGTTGAGGAGACTGTAGCTGGTGATACGGACCTCACTGTACGTGAAGAAGTGTCGTCTGTCCTAGATCAAGTTCTGGAAGAAATTTTCAAGGAAACAGAAGTATAGCACCAAGACTCACATTGTGCAAGCAGCGATAGTGATGACAACAGTGACACAGTAAATACAAATCACAACCAGCCACTTAATAGCAATAAGGAAGCTTTCCAGTATGTGTCCCCTCACAACTGCAGCTACAATGTCAACATGGCATTCAAGTTTTTGAGTTTTATGTGAGCCATCCCCGTTGAACTTTATGAAGGCATTCAAGAACCACTGAATATTTTTCACCAAATGAAATTACTGTTGCATAATTTCAAATAACATGATCTTGTAAAACACTGTGTTTGATACATTGACTAACATCCCTCTTTCATGGAATTAGTGCATGTGTACCATATTAATGTCGACATACTTAAGATCTGTAAGTTTGTATAAGATGGCCAAATGCATAATGGAATCAAAGGTGGCCAACAATGACATGTAACACTGTACTACTTTGTCCCGCACCAACCGTTAACCCTTTAAATGCCAAGTTAAATCCCATCTGCCCTTTGCTAGCATTATTCGGAGCTCACCATATTCTCCACATTAACAGGTAAAGGGTTAAATAATCTGGTCACTTTACATAAAGGTAACACACACCAGCCTGTAGAAAAAGCTTGCCAGTGCTCTTCAGTGCAGGTATTTGTGCCTGATATTCACCCAGCAAGGCTGACATATAGAGCCCTATGAAATCACACTGTATACCCATAAGGGGCATATAGCTATGTACAAAAGGAGTCGGAGTACCATAGTCAGTATAGTGTCGAAGCTACAGGATGGAGAACCTGGGGCTCCAATACCGGAAGGGGCAAGAGGTTTTTCTCCTCTCTAGAACATCCAGATTAGCTCTGGATGCCACACACCCTCCTATTCAGTGGATACTTGCAGATCTTTCCCAAGGATAAAGTGCAAGGATGATACATGAACATGCATAATAAGGCAACACAATTAACATCAACTATCAGCTACATTTACTAAATTCCAATGTCTATTTTTATAACATACTTTTTACAGTTAAGTACTGCCTTCATCCAGTCACCACAACTCACATTAATGCACATTTGACTTACAAGGCACCTAATATAAATGTGTATTGAAAAACTGCATTAAAAATGAACACAATGGTAAAAATAAGAAGTACCACTACATTTCTGTATAATATAATCTATCAAATGTGTTAAATGAAATTATGTTTGGCAACACTAGAAGCAAACTGACAGAACTGTACAATGGAGTTTGCCATACCAATATTATTATTTTATATATTTTATACACACACTTGTAAAGAAAATAACTACAGTCATATAAATAGTATGTATATTTTCAAAGAAATTAAAACAAATACGTAATACTTTATCACCTTGCATATACTATTTTCAGTAATGTCAATGTTATTTAAAATACAAATAAGGCATAATAAAACATCCAGTTACTAATATTGGCAGTGAAGTATACGCTCTCTGTAACAGCTGGGGAATTTGACTGTTTCTGGAACACATTATATGGTATACGCATCTTCTCTTAACTTCATTACCGCTATTCTGCATGAACATCATCTTGAATGACAGTGCATGGCAGCTGGAAATTAGATTTAAAACTTGTTAGAGTAAATGACATAAAAGCAAATAATCATGTTCTTTATACATGTGTATTTCCAGATATTTGTTGACATAGTTGCATAACACATTCCAATAAAATTTTTCTTCAAATTTGTATTCTATCATTAACAGTGAAGTGAGATGAACAAGATCATTGTCTGTAGTATCTGAACTAAATTTTTAAGTGGCCTTGGGTGCGGAAGCCCCCCACAACGCAGCATAATTGAGGAGAAGGACGATGAACAGGCACGACTACAGCACTTCATACCTGCCGAGCGCACCCCCACAATAGCTCTATTTGTCTGTATCTGTTTTTGTTTTGTGTTGTTTTTATTAGATTCCTGTTTTTGTATTTGTTTTTGCTAATAAGGCCCACATGTAGAGATCTCTACACCATGTGCGCATGCATGCTTATAGTAAGATCTTAAGTTCCCCTAAGACAACTTGAAGATGGCCAGTACAGGCCGAAACATGTAGTTGTCCATTATATAGTCATTAAATACACCTCTTGTGACACAGTTGTGTTTGAGTACATGCAGTTTTCCAAATCTGGTACAGTATTCTGACATGTAGAGACAACAAGTGATGGCGATACTAAAGGAGACTATTCTGATGATATCCGCCCAGTGTAAAGCACACTACAGCACCACCTTATCTGAGAACAACCTTCATTCTGAACCACTCCCTGCTTGTCTGCTGATGGTCACTCCAGTGTTGTTCGAAACATGTAGAGGATTACAATAATAAATGTTTTATACAATGCAATTGTGCATCAAGTTGATCATTTGCCCAGAGTTATACCAGGATGCACAGTCAGCAAAACATTAAAAACCTACTGACTTGTGCCTGAGAGAGAGCTAATCTGAACAGCTTGAAGAGGAGATAGTGAATTGGCAAAAAAAATTTTGCAGTTACCTCCTCCTTTCTCAGTCTTAGGTCTTCACAGATATCTCCACAATTTTCAGAGTCAATTTTTGCATTATTTACCACTCACAAAATCTTATCCTAGTAGCCTACATACATTTAGCTGACTTGGTTGTCACATTATTGAGATGGAATGAATGAAGCAGAACAGAAACAGACCCAGTGTCATAACATTATGTTCCATTCAAATGTCTGAGACAGATGAAGTCCTAGCAATCCTAACTGCACTATAACAGTGTTTCTCAACCGCTGGGCCACAGCCTGGTACCAGGGCGTGGTATCAATTATACCGGGCCCCGAGAGGTTCTCCTGGAATTTGTCATTTTAGTTTTCTAAACAATTTTCATGAATAAATGTTTTATAGTGGAAATATTCTGAAGAGAAAAATATTCGTGAATGTGTCGAAAAACTCAGGCCCAGATGTTGGCCTGAGGAAACTACAATATGCTACAAGATTTCATTAGTCAGTGATTGATAACTAATTTAAATGTAATTTTATATTTGTCAACATGCCACACCATATATATAAGTGTACTAATACTCTTTACAATTATGCCATAATTAATTATTAATACTTATGTTAGTTTAATGTATGAACTTAAAAGAAATGGAAAGGTATTTATGAGTAAATTTGTTGGGACCGGGCCCTTGTATTATGAAAAAAGAATTTACCGGGCCGCGGTCTCACAAAGGTTGAGAAACACTGCACTATACCACTGTCACAATCTTTTAGACTTAAGCCACTTTGTATTTTTGTTGATCACAAAGTACAGTCATGGAGACATTTATTGCTGACAGCACTAAGTTGTAATCTAAGGCCCTGATGTAAGTCTCCTGGAAGGACCAGGACATATGTTCAACAGTAATTAAGACATACACAAAAAGGTTCTCAGATACTTGAAATGTTGTCAGCTGAGACAGTAAATACAAATTCCAAATTATGTGGAACTGACAAAAACATCAACAGTTCTGACATAAACTGCATTTAAACTGCAATTTCACAACATTAATGAACTAATTAATTGACAATGTCAGGTTCAATTACATTTATCTCTTACAGGGGTGCTGATAAGTCCTTAGCCCGACCAGGAAGGAAACGAGCTAATGTTTCTGTCAGAATGGTGAGAATTTCCTTTGGCGCCTTTCCTTGCAGGAAAAGAAACTTGACGACAGCTAGCCTCTCGATTTTGTTGAAATCGTGCACTTCCCTGACATGCTTCCGAGTTTGTTTCCTTCCTGGTCGGGCTAAGGACTTATCAGCACCACAGTAATGACCATATTAAACAACTACCTACTGTTAAAAGAATAATAGTAGTAGAGCAGAAGGCTCAATACGGTAGTTACATTAACATCTACTGCAGTCACTACACATAATGAAAATGGAATGGGTTATCCTTACCCAAGATGCATGCTGTGCAGCAAGTCTGAGGTAACTATTGTGTGACGACAAGCCTCAGTCGAAGGGAAAGAGGTTTCTCCCAAGTGTCATTACTGATAAAGTTGATAGGGTGACTGTCAATTATGACATCAAATGTCCCAGGATGTTTGAGTCTTTGTTTGAAGTGCAGTGCCCACACTCCATGCTTTTTCACCATTTCAAACTGATTGTGCTCATTTCCTCTTGAAATCACATATTCAAAGTCATTCTACATACAGAGACATACATCATGAATTAGGTGGCAGTGAAAACATAATTAATATGTGAATTAATAGTACAAGTATGGTATAGGTATCCCTTGTTGTGTTCCTGAGAAAGTGGGTGTAAATCAAAACGGCATTAAGTTAAAAATAATATTCCATAAGAAATAATGGCATAGGTGAGGGTTAGGGGCAATCATACCAATGAATACCTGTTCACATGCAGTATATATACAAGTACTTATTACCCTATTTTGCATTCTTGACATTAATAAAGAAATAAACTACCTGCATACACTTGTCATGGACTTCACAACTCAATCGCTCTTAACGTTACAAAGTATACGTCAGCACAATCTTTTTTATTCTTAAGCAAGGTTTGCTTAAGAATAAAAAAGATTGTGCTGACGTATACCGTGTAACGTTAATTGAATTACAAGCACATCGTGACGCCTTCATTCAGAAAACCAGTTGCTCTGTTATCACTGTTAATGTTATTGGTTCGGTTACGTTAGGGTTTCAGTTGTGCCATTTTCATATAAGTATGGATGATGATGTTTAGCTTAGGCATTGTGTCATTTGTTGTCACCTCAGTTTTCCTGCTCCTGTCTAGTTTGTAGTTGCTACTTTTGTTACAGATGGTAGATTTTTCATATCATCATCACCACAGATGATTAAATTCACTCTCACAGGTTTTACTATTCAGTCAGTTTATTGCCTACACATCATACATATCACCGTTGTTAAGATAATTAATCATCATTGTGTCAGCCTTTCTGTTCCTCAACTGTCCCTCTCAGTGTGGCATTTGTAGGTAGAACAAAAATAAAGACTGTTACACAAAGGCAAATGAACAAATGAACCAACAAACAAACAAACAAACAAACAAACAAACCACGTGATCTGAAATTTCATGTGTGGTCTGAACTAAACGGTGACTGACATGGTTTGTAGTGAGTACACAGCCTCCTAGTGTGCAGCCAGCTGAAGGGTGTTAAACCAAAAATGATAGGGCACAAACCAAGAAGTGTGTAAATTGGCAAGGGGTGTTAAAGCAAAAAAATGTATAACATGGGCTACTGCTATAATATGACTGTAAATGGTTTGAGTAGTTCCAGCCACCTCCAATGCACACAGTAAAGAACATGACTCACTCTTAAGATGCAGAGTTGACACCACAAGAGGACAAGTCTCCCCCCTTCCCCCCCTATGTCACTGTCTCATGAATGATGAAACATTTGTAAACAGAGTAGCAGTAGTAGTACTAGTAGTAGTAGTAACACTTCTAGGTTGGTTCTAGTAGTTCACTGATGGTGTCATAAATGAGTTGCACTAAGTTGTGTAGGAAACAAGTGTCTGATATTCTGTGCATATAAGGCACAGTGAGAGAGACAGAGAGCAGATATGTTCATCAAATTGTATTCTTGGAGAAATGAGGTATATAGTGCTTCATGTAAATGGTACAAAATTGTCAAAGGGTTCAAACTGTTATTTCATGGATTTACACAAAAGAAAAGCAGAAGAGTTGTGTCAAGGTTATATACTGTGTGTATGTTTTTCATTTCACTGTACTCCTCAAGGCACAGCCTAGTCTCTGTTGCTCTTTTGGCTGTACTGGTAGAACTAGAGATAAGAGGTACTTATGGATTTACATGATATTACTTCACAGTAATGTCAACAGTGTACTCATGTAATACTGGCATTATACTAAAATACTGTCCTGTAATATCCAGTGTTGGTCGTATTTTTGCCATCACTACCCAGAGCTGCTTGCCAAGGAAATCAAGTACCATAGGTACATCAATCCCTATCACTCATATCATATCATATCATTCCAGAGCTCCAAATCATCATATCCTAGCTACAGGGCACTAGAATTCTAAACACATCATCCAGTCACAGGACTCTGGTTATCAGGGAAGGAAATATCATCAGTAGAGAAGATGGTCTCTCCCTTCAGTAGATCGCGGAAGCCTCTCACTCACACCATGAAGGATTGCAAGGAGAAACGTTATACAACAGGTTGGTGTAGAAGTAATTCTCTGTATTTATATGCTAGAGATCATGGGTTAAATACCAGGTGAGGAGGTCTCCTTCGTCTTCCTCTGTTCCTCACCACAAATGTCATGGCAGTAGTTTCATTAGGCCATCACCACTTCCTCTTCAAGTCTGTCCAGGTCATTACACTAACACTCATACCACAATTTCATGCTATACAGTCTGAAATGCTGACAGCATAATAAAAAAAGACTAGCCTTGACACAGGTTTCCTCTCTATGTGACCTTCACATAGGTTCTTTGATAGTCTTCCTTCATCCTGCATTGTAGTAGTTCCCTCTCTCTTTTTCTTTTTTAGAACTATGGCTACCGAGCCCATTTTACTCAGTTGTTCTGCAGGTACCAAGCTAATATCCCTCATATTTGCTTATCATTTTCCTCACTTATTACAGTCACTGGTGGGTCCCACGACATCCGAGGTTAGATTTCCTTCTCTATATATCAATTTTGGAGTTACAGAGCATTAGTATCATATTGCAATGTTTGCCACTCCATTAACTTTTGTTTGGCTTGAGACAACTGGTAGATGTCATGGTTCTTCATGAATGACCATGCACGAGCCACTGGTGTACCTCATGGTTGCCAACATGCTAGGGTTCCCATTGGGCCATCTTCTCTACCCTGTTCACAGCTCTGACAAGCCACTTGTATCCTCTGTGGCCTATTTATTTCCCACTCTTCTATATAAACAGCCACATTCCAAACTTGGCCCACTTCTACCCTGTAGATGTGGTATCAAAGTACCAGACTATATGGTGTCATAATGCAGAGAACCACAAATGAACCTTCACTGCCAAGAGAACTTCATGGCACATTTAAAACTGATACATCAAGACAAAACAAAAGTCTTACATTTATGTGACATAACTATTATAATTACCACAACACTATTGACATCCAATACACATCATTCACACTCATTCCTTATTTGACAATCACACTGCTTTATTTCATTTTGCATTTGTTTGCAGCTGTTAGTCATTAACCCTTGTGCTAGCCATTAACTCTACATTATGTTCAAGTAGACACATTCTCTGACCTCATTTTGTATTGGTTATGGATAAAATCATGATATGATGTAGAACTGGTTACCTATAATGTCATGACATAACCTACAAAAGTATAAGAATAGGAAAACAAAGGTTTCTAGTAAAATGGTGCAACAATTTGCCATTCAGCCTCTGCCGTCTTATAAGTAGTCGTAAGATGGTGATCAGAACGAAATGCATGGGCATCAGCTACTGCTATTACAGAGCGAGTCTTTGGCACTGCATCTATTAAGTACGTAACATTTATTAACCCCCATAATCTAACAACTGCAGTAATTTAAACAATCTGACATATTCAGCCATGAAGAATGTCTTCTTGCAAACCAAATTCACACTATTCAGGTAAGAAGAAAAAATGTATGAATTGGCTTTTAGGAAGATTTGGGTAAGGGTATCAAAGGAATACCCTAACTACTTCAGTTATGTGAATGCTAACATATATCCCTCATTAATGAACAGGACAGAATTCATGCCAGTGACCATTGTGGATTAGTACAATGCTCAATAGCCCTCGATACCATATTGCAACAGTAGTCACAAATAGTGGCCATGGTAGTTGTTACTCAGAAACTGCCAACATTCATCACATCGTAAAGTAAATGGTCACAATATTACTAATTTAAAGACTCAAGAACTAATTCCAGTGCCTTGAATATTTTTAATCATTAAACAAGTCAGATGTTCAGATTTAACGTACCTTTATGGCTGGCTGAAGTTTCACTATTCTCATTTGATGTCTGGTTTGTGCTAAACTGAGTTTTAGATATAACATTTGTTCATCATGATGGTGTCTTACTTTCTTTTTCCAAAGTATGCTGCGTTTCTGCCCCCAAAAAAAACACAAGAAACAAAAATTATAAATAATGCATTAAATACAATTTCTAAAATGTGCAGTTCAACTTGATGTGCCCCAGTCTCTAATTCTTCAAATTTTGAATTTCTGGGCTGTGACAACATGTTAGCCTCTAGGTGGATACCAATGCTTTGGAGAGACATGATGCTTCCAAATTCAGGAGAGTAGTGAGTGTGATTACAATGTACTGGGTTATATAACCAGATATCAAGGAAAGTGACTCATCAGATCCATGCAGGGAGAGAGGAGAAAGAGCATGGTTTCAGCCAATAGGAACAGTAAACAGAGAAAAATACTGTAATGAAGGCAGCATGCTCCCCTGAAATGTTGGTAGCCACCTACAAGATGACACAGTGTCACAACCCAGACTACAACCTGAACAATAATCACTATGAAAACCTGGAAACACATACAAGTCCTACTTTGAAGACTGTAACTGCAGGTGTACATGGTTTCAGCGATAATCGGTTTCCATGTATTGCTAAAAAGACACACCAACTATTCCTACAACACTGTTGAACTAGGAGTCAACTAAATTACACTGAGGCCATGGAGAAGTCTCATAAATGGTGCACATGATGGTACTCAAGGCTTCCAGTCCTCTACATACTGACCTCTATGTCACAAAACCTAAAGGACTTGTGATTAGCAAAAGTAATGGTTATCACTAAAAACATTAGTAGCATAAAATTACTACATGACTAACAGGAATACAAGGAAGTACTCTTACAGTGGAGTGTAAAAGATCAAGAGAGATGTGAAGGTGATCAACCTATGGGACTTTCTGTATCCTCAATGTGTACAGTGTGCTAATTAAACAAAAGACTAGCATGAAATCAGTGTGTGGGAACTTAATTCAGATGGAATCTGTACACACTGTAGTCACCAAGCACTTCACAGTCTTTCTGGAACCATGTTACTGTTGCTCTCTCTCTCCCCAGTAGCACCTCACCTCCCTCATGCACGCACGCACTATCACAAAAGGGGTGGATGTATGCTCAGAGAATGGGAATAATTTTTCTTGTATTCTGCGCATGAAAAAAGATATGAAATGAAAGTGGCACATCAAATTTCATTTCAGAGAAACCTACTTACCAAGCTGCATTGTGTCACATCCCAAAAGACATTAAACTTAATTTTCACTAAAAAATAACTCTATATTGATTGTGTTCACGGATTTTGTTTTAAGAAATAATAATCTAAGCATAAATATCACAACAGGATGACATACCTTGTGATGTGACTTCGATGTAGTGTTTGATTTCTTGACTGAAGTTCCATTATTTGTATATGTACTGCTCCAGTTTGATGTAAATGGTAACCCACGGAGTGATCTTTTGTGACGATTCTTACCATTAATCTAAAGATTCAAAACAAATAATTAAATACCTTACTGTAATGAAATTGGTGCATTTCTAGCCAGCTAAGTACACACAAGTAAACAGTAAATTAGTTCTAATATTGGTTATTTATTAACCAAAGATGTTTTTTAATACAGACAGGGTTGTAAGTTCACATCTGCCATTTAAATGGTTGGCAGTAGAGTTTGAACAAAAACTATGTCCATTTCATTAGTGGCCCAGACTGCCAAGGATCACGGGGGGGGGGGGGGGGAAAAAAAAAAAAAAAAAAAAAAAAAAGAAGAAGCATAAAAAAAAAAAAAAAAGTATGAAAAAAAAAAAAAAAAAAATTTTT
>Ga0136643_10016484_pt1 | contig 11109 bp, 7 predicted proteins | sample TergutLab28metaG_FD_96883 | JGI IMG/M metagenome (GOLD analysis project Ga0136643, IMG submission 96883) | Labiotermes labralis P1 segment gut microbial communities from Petit-Saut dam, French Guiana - Lab288 P1 (version 3) (version 3) | ecosystem: Host-associated > Arthropoda: Insects >... | reverse complement strand
GTGGCTTGGTGCATTGGTGTATCTACTCTTTCAACAAAACTGTAATAACCTGAAGATGGCCACTATTGGCCGAAACATGTAGTTATTTTCTGCTATTAAATGACATCATAAATCCATACTACCATAGTTGTGGTTTCATGACTGATATTTACCTCACCATTAGTCTTTTCTACACACAACGGGGATGACACACCTCAGAATTTTCAAATAAAGTTTTCGTGCCTCATTTGCAGTATTATATATAGTATGCTGTATTTTCGAATAAATAGAAAGTTCTCATCACTAGTACTGTTGCTTCCAGACAAGAGATATTATTTTCCTCACTGCTCGTGTGCACCCTGGTGAGAGCAACTCATCGTGGGTTATGCACGGAACGATCGCAAAACTGCTGGGAAACTCGCCGTCGGCTGTTAACGCACGCAGTATGTATGTCTTCAAGATTGTTCCAGTGCTGAATGTGGATGGAGTTATAAATGGATGGTAAGTACAATACAGTACGTAAGTAGTAGCTTCCATTTTTATGAAACGGATGCTTTATATGGAAGCCGTTCATTAAACAAAAATTAATTTTCTGTTTATTTAAAGATGGTAATTAGACACAGAGAAACTTGTTAATTTGACTGTCTTATGTCACTTCTCATCATTACTCTGCTGTGAATGTGGGTTGTCAGCTGATATGGCTGCAGGAATGTAATGAGCAACCTGACAGGAAGTGGCAAATGAATTGTCAGTTAAATTTATGACCCTGTACCTACATACAGTGAAAGCAATACTGGACAGTATTTGCTGGGTATCCTAGAAGTTGCTTTACTGATATTACAGTCACTTTAATTGCCTCATTAAAGCCACATGTATAACACTAGGTACGTAAGTTAACATACATGCAGTGAAACTGTCTTAAGACTTTTACAAAATAACAAAAAATTAAATTTTTTTTTTTTAAGAACCTATTACATGTAGAGTGCCTGAATTTGTGTAACTTGCAGCAGCCTTAGCACATTCTCACCTAATCCGACAGACCAATCATATAGTCAGCAACCTTTCAAATAGGAATGCCCAGTTCTCCAGCTATTTTGTGAGAGAGACATTTGGAACACCATCCACTTTGTGTATCGTGTTCAGATGTTCACATATTGAGAGTGACTTGCATGTTGTACGACTTGTGTTATAAAATTAATGCAGAATCTAACGATGATATTAATTCAACTTGAAGCCATTTAATTGAATCAGCCAGTTCACTGTTAGTACTGAGACGAATCCCCCACACCTTCTGGGGATGCAGCCACAGATTTTGTTGGTTTATGTGTGTAACAGCTGATGTTAAACACAGATCACAGTATCATCTTGCTAGCATAACACTGGTGTTTGATGAGTGCAGTAACACTGTTCATCATGTGTTGTGTTCGGTACAAAAACTTGCACACATGTAAAAAGTGAAGTGAATACAAGACATATGAGTATATGAATTGTGTGCACAGAATATTTTGAGTTATTGAAATTGAGGTTAGAAAGATTTGCAGTTGTGGTGGTTATAATTGAATGAGATACAACAGCATCTAGTTTACCCTGATGATGTCAGCTGGTTGGGCCAAAAGATACATGCTAAAAGGAAAAACACACAAACTTTATCAGTGCTAGTGGGGAGGATTAAGGGGAGAGCATGAGGCTGAGCGGGTCTGAGAACAGAGTGTCAAGAGAGAGATCTGGGGCTAAGAGAGTGGAAAACAGGAGACTGGAGAAAGTTGCATAATGAGGAGCTTCATGATTTCTGCTCCATGCCATATGTTTGGATGTTCAAGTCAATGAGGGTGAGATGGGCAGGGCATGTGGCATGTATGTAGACATAAGAACTAGCCATGCTGCAATGGTTGAAGCATTGGAATTAAGGTAGCTGTATGTACTTCCCATGTGTCATTGTTTTAAGAATTTAGAACACAGTGTTAACTTCTGTGTAATGTAAAGTCCATCTGCATTTAGTCTACACAGCGTATTTATGTGTTTTCATGCCTCAAACAACAAGCGTGGGTTATTTCTTGAAACGTTTGAACGAATGGTCTTGTGATGGACACAGGCTGTGTTCTTTGTGAGGTGGGAAATGAAGTTTTATGTGTAATTTAGATGAACATAAGTCTTCAAGTGGTTAAAGCATCTTTATTGGGGCACATCTTGTACAAGGAACTAGGTGCATTCCCATAAAACAAGAACTTCCAGCGACGAATCAGTTATGAGTGTTGTAACTACAGACACCATAATATGTGCTAGTCATCATCTGTTTCATTTACAACAAACACAGCTGATTCAGTGGCATTTTAAAGTGTTGGAGTTGGAGCACCTGGTGTTAACTTGGGCATTAATCAGTAGTAAATGTACGTTCCATGAAAGTTTGTGTGCAATGCAGTCTGCTGTGGGTGTATTATCTGTGAATATTGAGCTCGCTTTCCTGCTGTCTGAAGCGTTGCACATTTTACTGTTGTAAATTGTGGTTAGGACCATCCGAAGTATCCAGACACCTTGAATGCAAATTTCCAGCCACCATTGACAAACAGCAGCTTTAAAATGACATTGATAACTGAAGAATAAAATCCATCTAGATGCCACTTATTACTTTATTATGCTTATGTTAGGCTCAACATATTTCGGGCACCATTATGGATGAGTTTTCGGACCGAAGGCTGTAACAGCCTTCGGTCCGGAAACTCATCCATCCTGCCTGCACTTAACCTCCATCCAGCAGCAACTCGAGAACCAGACACGCTATCGTCGTGAGCTCCTGATGATGGGCATAATGGTGCCCAAAGCATGTTGAGCCTAACATAAGCATAATAAAGTAATAAGTGGTATCTAGATGGATTTTATTCTTCAGTTATCAAGATGATGCACGGTCCAATACATATCAAATTTTCAAATGACATTATTTTCTCTGTTCTTATTTTGTAAGTTGCAGTTAAATTTCTGCCTTGAACTTATTTAACCTACGTCCTTCTGCCACCGAACTGTCTCAGTCAGTCATGTGCGCGGCCAGGAATCGTCCTTTGGATCAGAACATGTCATGGGGAGGCACAGAGTAACATAATTTTCCAACCATAATGTAATTTTAATATTCATGGTTGCAGCATTATTATGAAATATACAAAAGCAAGAAATAAAACACTCACAGTGCATCTTGATGTTTGTCATCAACTGGGACCAATTAAACCATCACAAACATTGGTATCATGAACATCAGAATAATCAATATTTAATGTACAACACTTAAACTAGCTTGCAACACCACAGAATGGAACATAAGATACAAACACTTTGTGGATGCATAAAATACAGTAAGTTATTGAATGAGAGTCTCCTCCCATAATGCACAGAAGCCGTCAGTGTCACTTTTAAGACAAAGTTTGACTGACTTGAGGGTGATCTGGGCATTAGCAGGAGAGTGGTAAAGGCCAACGTGCCTGCCACACAGTTTGAAATTACTGAAGCAGGTGACAAAGCAGTGAAATTCCAAACATCGAGGTTAGCAAACTTCAAGACTCTACTCTAATGATATTTAAACAATTTTTTTAAATATATACTTTTGATTGAGTCTGCATAAAAAGGGGATGTTCTGGGGGAGGCATCATGTCAGTGAGTCATATGTAATCTACCAAGCCTTAAAACTTGTGTGGTCCCATCTAGTTTATATAAGAGCATATTTTATATTCCTTATTCATAAAAATTGATTGCCTATATGCAATCATTTCCATGCAAATATTTGATTTTCCAGAACTTTTGTTCTGCTTCGTTTAGCATTCATATCAAACATGTTAAGATACAGCACTACCACACAAGGTATTTCAGTTTCACCGTCTTCCACTTTCAGCTTAAATACATAGGTCTGTCTTTTAAATGTTGACATGAAGTTACCACTAGACTTCTCAGTGTTAGTCCTCTACAGCCCAGTGGTCACTGTACGTACCACCAGTTTAACATTGAACAATTTTACATTCAGCCCACACATTGTATTTGTGTGTTTTGTGTGGATCTCAGAACAAACAGTGATTGTTTCCCTATACAGCATTAACTGATTGGTTTTTATAACTGAGGTGGAGAGTGTTTACTGCATGGTTTGAGCTAAATCTATATGCATGATTCAGGTTCATTTCTGTTTATGAAATATGAATTATCAATATTCAGTCTTGCATTTTCTTATCTTGCAGCATGTGACATGTTAGTAAGAATGATGATCGTGATAGAGGTGAAGTGTGTCTAGAGCTAAGCAAAGCTTGGACCTTGCCATATTTACTGTTCTTGTGATATGTTCGATGTGGTACTGTCAGTCGACAGATCGTCTTCATGCAGCAAGTCGAAAGTAGGGCTGTAATTTACTTCAGCTCTTGTGGTTCCGTCATGTGACATTTGATCAGCGTTGAAGCCGGCATTACTGTTGACATAAGCAATGGCTTGCTGATCGCTGCTGGCGCCAATTGCTGTCACATATACCACATTGCTGTTGGTGTCTCTGTCATGCACAGTTCTCGCTGCTGGACTTTCCACAAGTGATGTGTCAGCAGCAGATTTTGGCGTTGAAGACTGTTGCAGTGTGTGGACATTACGTGAGGCAGGTCTTAGTGTTACACGACGGTGGATGATGGCATTGAAGAGTGATCCCAGTGAGGTGGCACTGTTGTTTGTTGGTACAGGGGTTACATGTGGGGTATCCAGTGCTACTGCTGCCATTGTTGTTGTCGTTGTTGTTGTTGTCGTCGTCGTCGCTGTTGTCGTTGGTTTATTGATCTTGTTGTTGCTGTAAAATATAAAATTTGTGTTTTCACATTTTTACGCTACTGGAACTGTAGACGGTAGCTGCAGCTATTGTAAATTAGTCTTTTTGTGTTAAATTCTTTATTTTTTGGTTTAAAGGAGTTTTCTTCTGCTGTGTAAGAACACAACATTAAGTCCACATCAGCAACAAAGTTATATTTGGGTATCTGGGAATAGCACTAACGAATATAGAAGGGATAATAATGTATAGAATTTTCCATTAAAAAAACATTGGCATGACGGCCATTGTGAGATGTCTTCCTCTGTGTATGTGTATATATTAATCACAGAAGGATGTTATGTGTGTGTGTGTGCGTGCGTGCGCGCACGTACATGTGTGTACATAATACTGTTCTGTGGATGATTAAGTCATGCTTGAATTTCCATATGGTTACTGATTGGTACAGTTGTTGGGTGCCTGTAGTTGTGAAAGAGCTTCCACTGTGTGTGACATCACAGTGATATGTTTCTCATGGAAACCACATGACAACCTGAGTTACTTACTTACTTACTGCTTACTTACTCCATTGAGCAGAGTCCTTCTTGAGAAACTAACCAGCTTTCATCTAGTCAAGAAATTCCCCACATTTTATGGAACCCGAAGGTTCATTACTGCATACACACGTGCCTGCCACCTGTCCCTATCATGACAACCTGAGTTAGCTAACACAATGTAACACTAGCAGACAGTGGCACACCCTAGATCATTATAGACTTGGTTTGTGCGTGATGTCACAGATGGGTTGTCTGGTTCCCATGGTTAACATGTTTGGATGGAACAGCAGGAGAAGAGTATAGAGGCTAGTCATGTGGTGGGCATGTCATTAGTTATATAAATGTCATTGTCATGCAAGCATTAAATGAATGTAATATGTAAATTCCCTTGTATGTAATTATTTGACATCAGGTCTAGCCCTGACATATGACAGGTCTACATAATTTTCACATTAACCCACCTCATCCTCCATTTCATAATAAAGTATTCCACTTTTAATGCAACAACTTAATCTGGTTAGGACGGGGTAGGTACGTCAAAACACAACTGTCTTTGTATCTGTTTTATTAGCCTGACGACATGTTTCGACCACTGTGGGCCATCCTCGGGTCACAAAAATGTATAATGAGGAAAAACTATACAGTGTTAAGTTCGTTAGTTGTGGTACATATTGTGAACTGTCAACGAGATGTCGTCATGCGGTTTATCGGTATTGAACTAATAATATGTTCGACTAGCAAAGTGGATAGAGTTAAAGTACATAAACATGTTGTACGTGGTGTCACATAAGCAAAGTGCCTTGAGTTTAAAGTACATATATATGGTTGTACACTTCGTGTGCATATGTGACACCACGTACAACATGTTTATGTACTTTAACTCTATCCACTTTACTAGTAGAACGTATTATTAGTTCAATACCGATAAACCGCATGACAACAAGATCTCGTTGACAGTTCACAATATGTACCACAACTAACGAACTTACACTGTATAGTTTTTCCTTATTATACATTTTTGTGACCTGAGGATGGCCCACAGTGGCCAAAACATGTCATCAGCCTAATAAAACAGATACAAAGACAGTTGTGTTTTGAAATACCTACCCCTTCCTAATTTGCATAAAATACAACAGGGGATGATGCATCTAAAAAAAACTGAAGCAGGGTATTTCTTGTTCTGATGTTACTCTCAAACAAGCTTTATTGTACCCATAGAATTCTGGCAACCATGGGAACCCTGATGCGAACCAGTCATACACCATAAGCATGGAAACCCAAGTTGTGTTGTCACTCTTGAAGCTTTGTTATTACTCTGCCAACCTGGGTATTACTGTCACTCACAAGGGCAACCATGGAAACACCATAACCATGACAAGCAAGTCGTCATTCAAACCTGGAATGTGACATCACTCACGAACGAATTTCCATTCTGACCACAGTGTTGAAGGTGTGACTCAGTCACTCAAACATGCCACGGCATTGTATAAGGTAGACACTGATTGACATAAGTTTCTGAGTTGTGGATCCTTGTCTGAGCTCATCAGTTGTCATATTGTGCCACATTGTGTTCTCACCTGCTTACCCCTGAGATGTAGAGACCGGGATAGACCCGTAGTTGTAGTAATAGCATCTGGTCTGCTCGCAGATGAAGTCCTTGCTGGCCTCACAGTCATCAGTGTCCCACTGCAAGTCTGGTGCTTTCAGAGCCACACAGCCATTCTTTAGGCTACCATCACGACTGAAGTAACAGAAAAATTGCAACACGGTCATGTGTAAGTGCCTTGCGAACTGACAGGACTCAGTGCAGTTTCTGAGACAATGAGTAGTTTGTAGGCGTTCTGTGCAGATTAAAAATATAAAGTCTTGTGTGCAGACTGGGGTCAGGGTAGCTCAGTCAGTATAGTGGGGGTTCAACTCTGGGCAGAGGCAAGAGATTTTCCTCCTTCCAAAATGAGAAGACTGTCTCTGGCGCCCACCAAGCCTCGTCATTGCTTATTGGGATTTCTCTTTTTGGCGGGTATAATGGCCGGAGTGTGAAGCTGACCACTGCCCCCCCCCTCACCTAGTTATGAATGAGTGGAGCTGTACCTCTAGTCCACCGGTATCCCTTCATGACGTGCACTGGGACAAATTTACCTTTTTATTTGAATACCATGTCTGTCTTTCTGCGTATCTGTCCATTTCTGACCTAAAGTATTTGTCAGATTTTCATGAAATTTTCAAATTCTCTTCCGAAATTGTCGAGTGAGAGTGAATTATGTGAAAATTGCCTCAGTGACCATCTCACTTTACAAAAGCCGTCATTGAATTTCTCGCCATACTTTCTATATTTCCTAGCCGATTTGTATTAAATTCAGTGTAGAAGATCTTCGCATAATTCTGAAGGGCATTTGTGGGTGTCTTGAGGACCAGTCAGTTTGTAGAATACTTTACTTAGGCACCTGAATGCATATGTACCTGCATTTCTTGCATTTTCCTCCAATTTAGATACAGTTTGGCACAGAAGACATCAACAAAGAACTGTCGATTGAAATGAGCGTCATGTATATCAACTTAGTGCCTGTCATACTTTAATTCATGACCAATGTGAATGTCTGCCCATGACATCACTATTTATTGTCTGGTATGGGTGAATTTCAGCATAAACATCTGCACATAATGCAGCTGTGTATATGTGTGGGGTTTGTGAAAATTGGTGCAGGGAAATTCATACTTCTGTTATGGGAGTAGATAAATTTGCAGTTACACATGTACCATGAAACTGTGTAATGTTTTGAAGGTAAAGAATACTTTGTTACAGTCTGTGTACTGCGTCATGGAGAACACCATTTGCAGTCTAATTAAATTCAGATTCTGCTCACTCCAGCAGTCTGATCAGCTGTACACTATAGTCTACAGTCATACGCTACGTGCTAGCTGCTAGCATGCAGTAATGCTCTCACCAGTGTGTGTGCAGCTGTACACTATAACCTACAGTCATACACTATGTGCTAGCTGTTTGCACGCTGTAGTGCTCTCACCCTTGTCTGTGGCGTGCGCGTCTGGCAGACACAGATTTTACTGATGCTCTGAGGTTACTCTCTGTCGATTCTTCCCCTGTCGGCCCATTGGTACTGTTGTCCAGTTCGTTGCTAGGCGCCTTCCGCATGTAATCGAATGTAGCGTTGAACGTAACCCCAGAGCTCATCCATATCAGCATGTCTGTGCCCAGGCGGTTGCCAGAGGTCCAGTAGTCATGCCCATTGTAACCTTGAACATAGGGCACTCATTTGTTACTGCACCCTTTCTTGTATCTAGAGGTGTCTGAGAAGAAAACAGTACATAGTAGTTGACCAGTATGGAAACATTGGGACAGGTTGATAAGAAGCCATCACCAGGTATGACACAACACAGTACTGGGGACCTCAGGGAAGGTAAGTTTGGTGTGGGTAAAAAAATTGAGGCTAGAGCCCAAAGTTTGGCAGTCATCAGGTTTTTTGGTGGTAATAATAGTGGTAATGGTAGAAGTAGTAGTGACATCTGAACTTGGATGGCAAACAAAATGGTTTGTGTTATGGCTGTTTTCTGGTCTCAGAACAATGAACTACGAAAGTCATGATTATTGAACCTTCACATTTCCCATTTACAAACGAAATGACACTGCATATCAATCCTGTTTAGTACTGACATGGAAAGAAAAATTTTTACAATCAGACATATAGTACTTTCAGTCTACACACAGCTGTGTTTTTACAGCACAAACCGAGCTACATACTGCAGCTGTGTCATGTCTTTCTCTTTATATTCTTGGGATCGGCCTGATAATGGCCACTGACAGTAGCCGAAACATCTAGCTGATTTGTTAAATAGTAAAGTTGTGTTTTGACTGGGAAACTCTGCATTTGTAGTAGGTAGATTTGTTGGTAGGTAGGCAGGCTTGGAAATAATTTTTTTTTACATTTTGCAGAATTGTGGCTTGAAGGACTGAAACACTAATGTTATACTATAAAGTTTCGAATGTTACAATTGGTAGAAAGTGTAGACACTGCTAGTGGAGAAGGTAGCATGTGACTCAGAGCTTTGTTTACGGTGGTCTCGAGTTGTGACGCGACAATTTCTTGATTCGGTTGGTGTTTTAATTTGGTTGTTTTATGTGTATTGGAATCTGATATGATACAGAAGGCAACCAACCTATGTTATGCAGTTTTATACGGCAGTGTCTGTAAAGTTATGATATATCAAACCATAATTTCCATTTTGTTCTAGTAGGCAGCCTGATAATAACAATGTTGTGTGGCCGAAACATGTAGCTGTTTTGTGCAGTACATGAACAGCTGTGTTGAGACATGAAGTGCTGTACCTTTGACTGTACTGAGAGTACAAGGGAGATCAGCTACCTTGCAATCAAAGACGGTTCGTAGTACAACCGTGTTCAGGTGCTGCGGCTCTATACTTACCGGCATTAAGGAGGTACTGCGTCATGGAGTCTGCTTTCTCTTTGGATTCAAAAGAAGCCAGCTGAAGCCCAATCGACCGACAGTACTGATAGGCTAAAAAGTAGTTGAGTTCAGGGGAGTAGGGGTTCATTCGACTGATGAAGTACTGGACTCCATCGAGCTGGATGGTGGTGATACGCTGACCTGCAAGATGGTACTTATTTAACGACGCCTGTCGAGTTACTGTAGCACCACAAGTGAAGGACATAAGAATGAGTGTGTCTGAGAACAACGCAAATATTATTTAACTGAGGAAAATGAGATGGGCAGAGCTGGTAGCACGTAGGGGAGAAGAATAATATGCTGTTTTGGAGCAGAAACTTTAAGAAAGGGGACCGCCTGTAAGACAGGCTTAGATGGAGGATAGTATTAATATGGGTCTTAAGGAATTAGACTGGGAGGGCGTAGAGTGTGTTGATCTGGCTCAGGATATGGGCAAGTGAAGGGCTGGTGTGCATGCGGTAATGAACATTCGGTTTACATAAAATGCGGGGAATTTCTTGGCTAGCTTCTCAAACAGAACGGTGCTGCATGGAGTGATGAAAGGAACGTTTGGCCATGCAGAAGTAACTGGCAGGGTGGACATCCAACAGCAGGCAGTCGGCACCTGCACGTTGCTGCCATCTGTGGAGCGCAGTTAGTGGTGCCTTCCGCTTGTTTGTTGACTGGTTAACACAATAAAGCTTAAACCCCGTGATTTTCATGCAATATGCTTTTCTGTTTCAAGCATTTAGACCATGAATTCCATACAGGAAGCGTCTTATGGGGTTTACTTTTTTCTATCTGTTGTCTAGTGGCGAACACTGCGTACAGGTCAGGGCTTGCAGCAGTGCCTGATGGATATGCACTGTGTGCCTTGTTTTGTGTTCGCTGTGGCTTGTGTAAAAGCGCAGTTTTTGTGACTGCGTATCCATTCAATATATAATTTTGACTTTTCGTAACTGTATCTACAAATTATAAATTAACATGAATTACAGTTAAAGCTCCAGTCCGTACCGCGCAGTAAACACACTTCGTTTCGGTTATAAAAACCAGTCGGTTAATGTTGTATAGGGAAATAATCGCTGTTTGTTCTGAGGTGCACACAAAACACATAAATACACTGTGTGGACAGAACGTAGAATTGTTGAATGTTAAACTGGCGGTACATATAGTGACCACTGTGCGGTACGTATAGTGACCACTGTGCGGTACGTATAGTGACCACTGTGCGGTACATATAGTGACCACTGGGCTGTAGAGGGTTAAATCACTGTCACAAAAACCAGTCAGTTAATGTTGTATGGGGAAATAATGGCTGTTTGTTCTGAGATCCACACAAAACACATAAATGCAGCTGTGT
>Ga0136643_10016483_pt1 | contig 11109 bp, 8 predicted proteins | sample TergutLab28metaG_FD_96883 | JGI IMG/M metagenome (GOLD analysis project Ga0136643, IMG submission 96883) | Labiotermes labralis P1 segment gut microbial communities from Petit-Saut dam, French Guiana - Lab288 P1 (version 3) (version 3) | ecosystem: Host-associated > Arthropoda: Insects >... | reverse complement strand
GTGTTGTGTAATGTTATGTTGCGAAGAGTGCCCTGCTACGGATGTGTATTCTGTGCTTCGTTGCGTGATACAGTATCACGCAACGAAGCACAGAACGCACATCCGTAGCAGGGCACTCTTCGCAACATAACATTACACAACACGGCATGTTACCACAATACCCAACTGGTACAGCGAAATTAATGTGACTTTTTATAGCGTAACTGTAGCAAGGACGATATGGCTCCCTGATGATGGTTCTAGGACCGAAACATGTCGGAGCGTTTTTAATGTTTTAATGTGTAAAATTTTATAAACGTTATATATGTGCAGTAGTTGGTGTAATAATTGAGTAACTTTACCCGTCTGTGTCTCAAAGATTCGGCATCAGAAGTAAATGTCTAATTCCATGCACGATTATTTCCTATTGCACTAACATACGTATGGCTGTAGCTTATTTTGGTTCACAATTGCTTTCAACCGCACCAAATCCAAACAGTAACTTAAATTTTATATTTTTTTCTACGTTGAATTACAAATAACAAGGCCAGTGGGAGGGGTAAACCGGTGGTGCAGTTGGTTGAGGCACTGTGCTACAAGCCGGAATGTTGCGGTTTCGATTCCTGATTGGGTTTTTGGGATTTTAATTTACTTACTCTTTCCGGTCGCCCTATGACCTTGGCATCCACTCACCTCTAACAGAAATAAATACCAAGGATATATAGTGGGGATAAAGGCGGCCGGTGCGTATGGCTAGCAACCTCACCACCATAATGTACCGAATGTCTAGAAATTCTTAAAGGCTCAAATTTCTCGACCTTTAAGGAATTCTCTAGTCCTGTAATGGGATTGCTTCACATTGAAGGGTAATAGGACCATAATTATGTAATGAAATTATGTAAAAGTTTTTGGCTGATTAAAGGTTTAGATTTCGTTTGTGACTGGATTGCCAGGTTTAGCGTTCAGTACTGTGTGTATGTGTGTGCTCTGTGTGACAACTGTAAGAAACAGTGATTATTTCACTAAATATTAACCGATTATTCTTTCTGATAGAAACGCGCTTTATTCTCTGTGAAATGGGAACTGCTTCTGTATATACAATGAGGAATGATTTTTGCTTTCTAAATGTTAAGCAGATTTCTTTCCCATGCTTCAGTTCCATGTGTAACGGGGGAAAGTTTTACAAATGAAAATATTGAATCTAAAAATTCTTTTGACGTAAAGAATAAAACAAACTGGTAATATTTGAAAGAGGTGGAAGAAGAGAAATAGACAGTAGAGCAAAAGAAGATGAGACGACGCGGAGTGAAAACAGAAAGTAAAAAAAAAGGATATGGGGTGCATAAAGAGTAATGAGAGGTGGGATAATGAGGAAGAGAAATAGAAAATTGACTAGGAGAAAAAGGGAGGGACAAAGACGAGTAAAGTTGAGATACAACAAGAAATGAATTAGATGAAAAGGGAATAGGAGCAAGGAAAAAAGCTGAGAAACTTAAGAAAAGATAATGACAGGAAGCAGAGGTGGATTAACGAAGGAGAAAGGCAAAAAAAAGAGAGAGAGGCATAAATGTTATTACAAATTATAATTATGAGTAAATGTGTAGACACAGGTGGCAGTCTCTCCGATTCTTAGTACTCACTGTACGAGCTTAATATGCCCAATGGAACCCGACGCAATGTGCAAGGGATGTAAGGCCTCCCATCGCGCTCGTCAGAACTCCCTTTCAGCGTCAGCTTTATGTTTTGAAATTACCCGCAGAAAACAATTTCAGTGTCTTTTAAGCAGTGGTTTATTAATTTCGTCCAAAATTTGAGATAGGGCGTGATATCATGCCTGCTCTTTAAAATATAGCCATTTGGATCCATTCATGACAATATTAATGCTTTATCTAGAGACGGACATTTGGGAAAATATTATTCCTGCCTTTTACGTTCATCTTAACTGCGAAGTGAAACTGTGTTATTGTTTTTACGAATAGTTACTAATATGTGTATTATGGGGCCACGACGGGAGGTCGTTAACAAAGCGATCACGACCTACGTGGCCTTAATTTCGAAGTCAATAAAATTATCTTTACTTAATGGATGCTGTGTGGAAAATAACCGATATCGATATTGCGTCGGCCATGCTTTGTGTTGATTTCACAGAACGCTAAGCCTGTTTTTATGACTGAAAAGTGTGTAGAAGGAGTTGCGTGACAGGAAAGGTATTGGAGTTGACAAACGCCGTTATGAATGCGTAAGGAACCTACTCATATATTCCACGCTATTTTCCCAACATGAAGTGAAATAACTACAGCAGCAGTGCAGTTCCTTAAATTCTACCTCATGTTCATTTAACAGAAATATTCCATGTCGAATGATTGTGCAACACAAGGCCTTATATCAAAAGTGAAAGAAATCCTGGATGCCAGGACACCTTGACGACTAACCTTTTAACAGGGACGTCTGATATGTGGGGATGTTCAGTATGAAATGTGTTTTATGTCACCATATTGGAAGCTATAATTTTGATATTGTTTCTAAATTTTTGGAAAATTCTTGCAAGCCTGCCTTATATGTTTCCATGAACAATGAACTGTATTAACAATAGTTTTTTTCTTGAAAATATAGAAAGTTAAAAACGGTGTAAATTCTTTAATTGCTAAGCTAGAATACTGTTGTGGCAAAGAAACTGCTTTATGACAGGACAGACAGCTGTATTTTATTCTTTGTAAACCTTGTTGTAACAACATATTCTAGAGTTATAAGATAAAACAATTGATAAAATATAAAGATTCTCCCTACAAAATTAACGTCCTGCTCTCAACATCACAAAATACCAAAATCTGCATTAGATGGGTTCTAAATACTTTAAACTTATTACGAGGGGGTGCTTATAAGTTCTTAGCCCAATCAAATTCCCGATGTCTTATGACAGAATCGACAGTGTCGTTGGAAAGAGGGGTTTGTTCATGCGTCGAATTGCAAGTCTTTTCTTGTTACAGAGGCTGAAAGGAAGCATGTCAGGCGACGCGCGCTATTTCAATAACATGGAGACACGAGCTGTAATCATTTTTTTTTTCTGTAAGGCAAGACACCGAAGGAAATTCACGCCATTCTGACAGAAATATTAGGGGAACATGCACCATCGTATGCTACCGTCAAAAACTGGGTGACCCAGTTTAAAAGTGGTGATTTTTCCACATGTGATGCGCCTCGTCCTGGACGACACAAAAGAATGACCACCCCGGAGATTATTGATCAAATTCACGAGCTAATCTTGGAAAACCGCTGGATTTCGGCTAAATCAATAGCTGAGCAACTGAGCATCTCACGTGAGCGGGTTGGGTCCATCATTCATGAAGATTTGGACATGCGGAAGCTCTCCGCGAAGTGGGTCCCGAAACGTCTGAACGCGTACCAAAAACGTCAACGGAGCCAGTCGTAATTAAAACCGTGATAGAAAATGAACTATAAACCTCGGCTTCTGTAGGAGAATAGAGACCTGCAGGGTTGGCCAAACTGAATGGTAATTAGAATCTACAAAATTATTGACTCAGAAAACAAAAATTTATTTTAACCTAAATTTTAATTCATGACAGCAGCAACTAGCATAATATGTGACCTACGTAAAACATACTTGTAAGAAGTGAGTTTTCATTTAAGCAAATACAATTTTATATTAGTTTAACCCTTTAAACACCGAGTTAAATCCCGTTTGCCATTTGGCGGCATTATAAGGAGCTCACCCTATTCTCCACATTAACAGGATAAGGGTTAAGTGTTTTGTCAAGTATTAGCATGATTATGACCCTTTAGGGTCGAAACATGAAGCTGTAAAAATTACCAAAACTAAAGACGTGTTAACAGTTTTTACTCATTAACTAAACTAGCACTCTTGAGTGACTCGATGCCAATGGAATTCCTCATAGTTTAGTTTTTGTCCATAATACTGTGAACTAAACTGGAAGCTGCAGACACGTCGATCTAAATACCTGAATTCAATATCCATCTTAGGATAAACTGGAAAGTAAATCATGCTCTCCAGTCTACGGATTCTACAGCGTATGTTATAGATTACCATTTTGTATGTAGCAGTCAGAAGAGTGTAAAGAATTCCTATGTCTGACCAAGTGTTTATTTTCTCGTGTTTGTCATATTAAAATTAGATGATTCTGAGTCCTCTGCAGTGTCGCAGCATCTTCTGTTGAAAACCGAAGGCGGTATGGCGTGTATTTCTTTTATTTGTGTTCTTTTCTTCTTTTTTTTCTTCTTCTTTTATCAGTTTTGACATCCAGCTCTCTTGACAGTGCGGTGCAACATATGGACAAAACCTGTCCTGGAGCACTAGTTTGTTGATTCATCCTGTACCCTATTTTTCTAAATTGTTTTTGTGAGCTGCGGGATCTTTACAAAGATCCTCTTGTACGTACATTCGTCATAATGAATGATAACGAGATGCATAGAATGGAATTAGAGGCGTGGGAAACCACATAGAACCAGAGGGATAAGTACGGCAGCGAGAAGCTTAAATGAACACAGATATTCAGGAAGATACCCTGTAATTATTTTCGGTGTCTGATGATATACCTAACACGAGTATCATCGTACTTTAAAACGACTATCATAGTGTATCGTAAAGCCAGAAACCTGGCTTGTAAATCTCATATATGCAGAATGGACATAAAATTAACGGCCAAACTTACTGAAGGTTTATCTACAACGCAGTATAAAAAAAAATATGAATACAAGATTTCTGAAGCATGGTTTCCGAGTTACGGTCTCCGTATGATTTACCCTCTAAACGCCGAATTAAATCCCAACTCTAAGTCCCAGATCGCCGAATTATTCTGCGGGGTATTGAAATTTTGCGCATGCTTTTCGGAAAACCCGAATATTTCGAGAACTCAGCAGGATAAATTTGTGAAATAGAAAGCATTTTGTGGGGAAGGAAACAGACATTGTTCAGAATTGCTTAAAATGCTGTAATGCCCTTATTGCATAATGGAGAAGATAAGAATCCTAAAAAAAAAACTTGTAAATATCGCATGTTCTTTTACTTGCAGTGTGGCCGAGGCTTCAATTGTTTGTACGGAGGCCGGACGAAAAATGTCTTACATGTTGTTTTTTTTTGTGTGGTAATCTGCAAAACAGTTTCGGTCCACACAAATCGCCACGTCACACTTGACACATTTGAAATCACAGTTCGCTTCACGCCCCTAGTTAAACACATGCGACATCGCCTTTTCGTGAGATTGCGGCCAGACCAGTGCTTATTGTGACTTGTGTCCAGTCTTCCGATCTTAGTATTACTAGGAGCTCACCATTTTCCCCACGTTAGTAGGCTAAGGGTTAAAGAAAATGCTCCAAGTGTCCACACTGAGCTTCGACGAAGTACGCTTCACTGCTGGATAGTGCATTAATAGAGTGCATGAAGGTTTAGTTTTACCATTTTACTATACTATTCCACTTTTTTAATCTTAAGTAAGAATTTTCATATTTTATCATGTTTTAATGTGAACGAAATGGGATCCCATTGAGTAATATTTTTACTGTGCCCTAATTGTTGTCCTTAGATGGCCTGATAATGGAAGGTCACGGCCGAAACATGCAGCAAAATATCATCTAATTGTAATTATTGCATCTTGTTTGATGTATGTTGTGTATTGACGGTGCATAATACATTATACAAATGCTGAAGAGTGTCTGATTTGCTGGAAAAACCCAGGTGTCGTACGTATCACCTGAAGTCCATTATGTATCTGTTGTTTGCAAGTGCTGGATATCACTAACTTCTGTAGCTTAAACAGTAGACTTTAGATCTTTCGAGAGATAGATAAAAATCAAAGGTATTTAAAGCAGGAGAAAAAAGAGGTCTGCTGTTGTCCACAGTGTCCTATTCATTTTGCCGGAAACACACTGTTCAAGGATTTCCGAAGAACAAGAAGAAAATGTGCTGGAGCGTTATCATGCATGAATCATAAATGAATTCTAGTCTGCATCTGAACGTCTTGCAACAGCTGTGGGATGACTTACTTTAGGAAATCATCGTAAAATAGCCCCAGTTAGACGTGGTGGAAGAGAGTAGTGCCCGAAAAGTCTGTCTTCTGCAGTGTTTGCATGGAAACAAACGGAGATTATTTTGAATATTTTTAGTCTATACGGTGGTTGGCTAGACGCTGGGCGACAAAAAATATTTTTTTAAATAATTGTCCAACGAGATGCAACACTAAGAAGTCTATTTATTATTCTGCATGTTTCGGGTGCTAACCACACCCATCATCAGTAATACACAAAACTGTAACTACAGCCTCCGGTACTGGTCATATATTTATGCAGCTACCTCCCTCCGACGTGGCCACGTTGGACAATTATCAAAAATTTTATCAGTGATGCACGAAACCGTGAACATAAAATTGACCAAAAAGTCGTTTTTCGATCCCCGGCAGGAACAAGATATTCTTCTCGAAAGAGTCCAGAATGACTCTGACACACCCGCCACCAGACTCCTTTATAAATGCAAAGTGCGGCCTCTTTCCGTGGAGGAAAAGAGCCCGCAGTTAGCATTTTGTGCTGCAATTTGAGAGAGCCAGCAGTTACAAACCCATCAAAAAGGCCAGACCTCACACTAGACAGTAGGGTTACTGCGTTATTTTTCTACTGTTCAAATAGAAGAGTGTTTAAATAACACACAATTAATGTAAGTCATCCAAATCATTTATTTTCTCTTAGGGTTTGTTACAGGTAATAATAACTGATCACATGCTTTGAGTCATGAGCTGATAACTATCCATTTTATGACATACCGTGCAGACAGCAGACTCCATGGAGTTGAGTATTTCCAGAACAACTCACAGTTGCTCGGATGGTCAATAAATTCTAGTCATTTCATACCGAATTATTTCGTGTACAGTCCCCAAAATTTCTGTCTAATATTTCATAAAGTTCTCTTATCATTTCGGTGAGAAGTTTTCATACTTCTGCCGAATCCACAAGCTGGAAGACCATCATTTGTCAGCTGTCCGTGTTTGTCTATTCATTACATGGCAGTTACCCTCCGCCTTAGGAGTGTCTCCTCCATTTGCGACCTGAGGGTAGGCATTACCGTGTTGGTAGAGCACCCACTTAAATTACTCTGATTTGTCTACGTGGTGCTAATGTTTTATGACTGCAGATTTGAAGTAATTATACCTTCACAACGGAAAATGCGTTTCTTAAATAATTTATTTGTTTACTGGTGACAAATAACTAACATTACAACCGTTAGTGTTACGTAATCACAGTACTGAAGAATCATTTTATAAATAAGTCGTCTTATTTCCTTCTGAGTTGTGTACAAACCCATGAATTTCGTTCATGGCAGTCGTTATGCATGTTTTTTAACACTATGACAATGCTGAATTATATCAGGCTCTATTGTTATCGAATATTACTGCTTTTGTTTATCCAGCGCACGGACAGTTCTTGCCCAATGAATGCCAATGTGTTGAGAAATGTGCGTGTGGCACTTCCAGTACCGTTAGATGGTCTATCTACAGCTGCTGGGACAGTGTTTTTATAAATGTCGCTTGACCGCAAGTTTGGAGACCTTCTTCAAAAAGAATATAAGAATGTCATGTCATGTGCTTCAGACGTTAGTGTGACAGAACTTTTATGTTGCAGTGACACAGTAATAATTGCAAACATTTATTATATTCAGTCCCAGTTTCTCCTCTACATACATGCGTAATAGAAGCAACTGACGTTATGTATTGTATGTAGTGGATATGTAATTGTGTTGTGTTGTAATGGGTTTAGCTATGTGACTTCTACACCTAACACCATGGGGTCATGACGAATGTTCAGATACTGCCATAACACACATGATTTCTAGGGAACCCTTACACTTTGGACTGAGTTGGTTTATTTGAAAGTTGGATCCCTGAGCTCTGGCGGCACGACGAACCAACAAGAAGACACAGGCTCTTGTTTATTTCTGTATCAGAAAAAAAAGCCATATGGGAGTCACTGAGCATGTTTATGTGTGTCTGAAATAGAGAAAATGAGAGATGGAAATAGTGTAGTACTGGGGAGCAGAGCTGTGTATGGCGTGAAGGTGGAGGGTAGGGTTTGTATGAGTGACGATATTTTTGGCCATTCTTGTAAATTTTAACGTAAGCACTGCGGAATCTTGTTTCCACTGAGAGAAGGCCGGGCCTAAAGGCCACATACTGAGCTATAGGAAAAAATAAAATGTGTAAAAATGTTCAGTGTTTTCAGCTTTCCTAAACAAGATATCTGTTTCTCAGACGATTGTAATACTGGCATTTCCTCTTGCCAGATTATTGAATGTTGAAACTTCTTAAAGGAGAAGTAAACTTTAGTGTAACAGCCTTGAGCGACGGATCTTGGAAGATCTGTTTAAGATTGCGATTCGGAAGTTTTCGTGTAGCCGTTTAAGATCATTCAGAACCTCTTTTAAACGCAATTCGTAACTGAAGCTATCTTTGTACTCTACTACTTTCACCATTTTATACTACACTGAGTAAATTTAATGAAGCCTGTCAAAACTTAATCTTATGACAGCCGTTAATATGTCGTCACTTCTCAGCCTCCTAAATGCATCTTCCACGCGAATCTTGAAATTTCATGACAAAACCAGTAAGCTTTATAATTTCCCTCACGCATGATAAATGTCTTTTAAAGAGACGAACATTATGCCGAGGTCATATTTGGTATTTTCTTATTCTATTTCACAGACCGACGTGTTTTAACACTTTGATTTTCAACTTAGGTAAATCTGATACATATAATAACAACACAAACAGTAATTTTTCCTGATTTTTTGAATGAAATGACTGTTGGTCTACGTTATTTTCGAGGTAAGTTCTCTTGGGTTGATAGTCTTAATTAGTTCGCTACATTAGATACTTTGCTTTCTGTTTGGCCATAAGCCTTCAAAATGATATAATTTATACGTAGGAAAATATATCTTAGGTTTCTTGTGTTTTATTATTATTATTATTATTATGTTGTTAGTAATAGTAGTAGTAGTAGTAGTAGTAGTAGTAGTAGTGGTGGTGGTGGTGGTAGGAGTATTAGTAGTAGTAAGCGGTAGTAGTAGTGGTAGTAGTAGTAGTAGTGTTGGTGGTAGTATTAGTAGTAGTAGCAGTAGAAGTAGTAGTAGTGGAGTAATGGTAGTAGGAGTAGTAATAGTAACAATAGTAGTAGTAGTAGTAGTAGTAGTGTTGTAAAATCAGAGATGAAACGGGTGGCATATATTATGCATTTGGGAGAAAAGAAATGCGTACAGAGTTTTGATGTGGAAACCCAACGAAATCATTACTTGGAAGACATAGGCGTATATGGGAGGATAATATTAAAATGGGTTTCAAAAGATTGGTTTGGGAAAATGTAGAGTGGATTCCACCGACTCAGAGTACGGAAAAATGCCAGGCTGTAGTGAAAGCATTCATGCAACTTCGGACTTCAGGAAATGCTGGAAATTTGTTGACTATCTGAAACCCCATTAGCTTCTCAAGAAGAATTCTGTTCCATAAATGACTCTGTGGAACAGAGTTTTTCTGGAGGAGATCATATTTCCTCAATTAGTCAAAAAATTTCAACAAAATGCCGGAAGTGCATTATCATACTCCAAAGATTTTGCCAATCGTCTCTCTCCTTAGCTAGATTAATCCAATTCAAAACCTCCCCTTTCTATACCTTTATAATGAATATTAATATTATCCTCTCACCTACGCCTAGATTTTCCAAATGATCTCTTAACTTTAAATTTACCCATCAAAATTCTGAATGCATTCTTGTTGTCCCCTTATATGCCACGTCACCCCATCTCATTTTCGTTGATTTTACGAACGGACTATCTGGTGAGGAGCAAATATCATTAAGCTTTTAATAAAATAATTTTCCCCAATCTCCTTTTAATTCCTCCCACTTAGGCCTAAGTTTCGGAACGCTCTTCTCTGACACCCTCAGGCCATGCTTTTCCTTTAGTGTGAGGGACAACGTCTCACACCCATAAAAAACAATAGACATCGTTACAGTTATGTTTATGGCGATCTTTACATTTTTAGGTAGCAAAGAGTAACATAAAAGATTCTGCAGAGAATGGCGGCAGGCATTACCTGAAATCTGCTCTTCATTTCTTCATGCATGCTGCTCTCATTTGTTAGTATCGTTCAAAAATATTTGAATCTTACCACAAAGAACCCTGCTCCATTACCTTTCTTCTTATATTCTTCATTATGAACCTCAACAGCGTTGCTTTTCAGCATTATGTCAACAGATTGCCTGAAGATCAAGAAGTATAACCAGATTCCAATACGACATACATAGTGGTTGTTCCCAGGCAAGGGCATGTGTTCCATGTAGCCTAATTGAAATAAAATTACTGAATAAATTTTACAAACGTTTAAGGACATAACGTTGTCCTGAACCCCGTTACCATTCACGTACTCTACAAATGGACGATTAGCCAGCACGTGGGAGAGGAAAGGAATACAGACTAGGTGGGTCAGAAAAGGTGTGGATGCAGTAAATACAATTAAATCTACATCAAGGGTGGGAGGGGCGTTTGCAGACGAGATAAGAAATGTTTCAAATCGTTACATTTCAGACGCTACATGCAAGAGAATCTCCATAAAACGAAAGACAAGTCTGATTTGTTAAGGATTCTACGCGGACATGATATGTTGCAGCATTAATAGGAGAAGTAAATTAAATGAGAAAATTTTAGCAGTGGTTCATTGCATGATTCATTTTTAGGGGTGTATAGTGTATAGTATGGTGATAACACACAATATATAAACATTTTTGCACATGACCCATGTGATATAAATTTCTGTAAATAATGGGCAGGGCATGTGGCGCTTATGGGGGAGGAGAGGGGGGCGTATAGGTTCTTGGTGGGGAAATCGGAGGGAAAGAGACCACTGGGGAGACCTAGGCGTAGATGGGTGGATAATATTAGGACGGATCTCTAGGAGGTGGGATGTGGGTATGTGGACTGGATTGGGTTTGCCCAAGATAGGAACAGGTGGCGGACGCTTGTAAGTGCGGTAATGAACCTTCGCGTTCCGTGAAATGCGGGGAATTTCTTGACTAGCTGCAAACCAGTTGGGTTCTCAAGAAGGACTCTGCACCATGGAG
>Ga0136643_10016479_pt1 | contig 11111 bp, 7 predicted proteins | sample TergutLab28metaG_FD_96883 | JGI IMG/M metagenome (GOLD analysis project Ga0136643, IMG submission 96883) | Labiotermes labralis P1 segment gut microbial communities from Petit-Saut dam, French Guiana - Lab288 P1 (version 3) (version 3) | ecosystem: Host-associated > Arthropoda: Insects >... | reverse complement strand
TGTAGTTTATTTAAGCAACACACCAACAAATGCACACATATAGTCTTTAATAATCTAAAATTTACATTAAAACAAAACGCTCCTACAAGTTTCGATCATACGATCATCCTCAGGGAGCATACTTTGTTCCTTGCTAAAGTTATAGTTTCAAAGTTTTGAGTGTTTTAATGTAAATTTTAAATTTTAGATTTATTAAATAAAATATATATGTGCATTTGTTGGTGTGTTAAGTAATTCTGGGGGTCGTGTAAGTAAATATCCAACAAGACGCAACTATACACAGTTTATTTTATCTGTAAACTGCTCTACATATTTCGGGTGGTTTCTCCACCCATCAAATAAATTCAAATAGTTGCATATCACATATACATGATAGGTGAATAATTCTTTTTGTCTATTACAGTCGACTAGTGCTAGATGCTCTAGATACAGTTATTTGTGCTCCTGATGATGGGTGGAGAAACCACCCGAAACATGTAGAGCAGTTTACAGATAAAATAAAGTCTTTATAGATGCATATTTTTGGATATTTATTGACACAGAATTACGATGCACGGTCCAATGAACATAAAATTCTGTGGAGTGTGAATTTACCGCAAAAGATAGGACTTTTTACATTAAGGTTCCGTTGAAGACAGGTTTCTCTCTAATAATATTAGGAACATCGTATCGTAATATCAATTGAAAGAGATAAATCAAGCCCTACAATCTAAACTCTTCAACAGCGAGAAAGATTTCCATGCCTGTATCCTGACGTACAGAAAGTATGGAGAAATCTGGCTGTAATACGATTTGCTGTCTGCTGGATGGAACACCATAAGAGGTGCATCACGATTGTATCCTTTGGTGAAGAGAACAGCTTCTGCAATAAAAAATAAAAAATAGAGAAAAGCAGTTTGACTTCTGAATTTGTTATTGGACTTTATTTGGAAGTCATGTGCTTAGACGAGAAAAGAATTTTCAAATTTATGTTAAAGTAATACCATAGTCAGTGTGAAACGGATTAAAGTGGCTAATGACCTGTCAAGTTCCAGGCGGTCAACCATGGTGTTCCGTAAAAAAGGCGTATATCGCGATTATCCGAAAAAAATTTTGGTTTCTCAAGAAGGATTCTTCTTCATGAAATTAACACTTAATGATGAAAAGTCTGTGCTTTGTACTTTGTACTTTGTGCTTCGTATTTACGACATGGCAGGTTCGAACCTCGTTCCTTAGATCGGGTATGAACGAGCTCGAGCCTACAACCCGGACACTACTCCAGCCTACTAGCACCTAACCATCAACATACAGCAAACCAAGAACGAAACGACCAATGTGGCAATCAACATTATAGTCGCGAGCTCCTGATGGTGGGCATAGTAGTGCCCGAAACATGTTGAACCTGTAGGAAGTACAATAAAATAATAAGTGGCATCTAGTTGGTTCTTTAATCTTCAGTTATAAAATCGAGAAGAATGAGATGGGCTGGGAATGTGGCGCGTATGGTTGAGGAGAGGGGGGTGTATAGGGTCTTGGTGGGGAAACCGAAGGGAAGGAGAACACTGGGGGGACATAGGCGTAGATGGGTGGATAATATTAGGATGGATCTCCAGGATGTGGGATGAAGGTATATGGACTGGATTGGGCTGGCCCAAGATAGAGACAGGTGGCGGACGCTTTTGAGTGTGGTAATGAACCTTCGGGTTCCGTGAAATACGGGGAATTTCTTGACTAGCAGCAAACCAGTTAGCTTCTCAAGTAGGACTCCGCACCATGGATTAAGTAAATAAGTTATCACAATGATGCACGGTCCAATAGACATCAGATGCCGAGAATTTTATTAAATATTATCAATATAGCGTGGAAAAGTTTGGGGAAATGTCTAAAGGAAACCATGATAACGCCCTTAAAATTCACAAATCAAATCGTACCACAGACGAGGCCACACGAATTAATTGGTGGAAAGAAAAGTGTTAAATGAAGCAAAGATATGTTATTGTTAAGGACATAGATTAGCTTAAAACCTAACAAAAGAGAATAAATGGAAATACGGTAATAAGTGCCCAAAGAAACACAAATAATATAAGAATGAAAGAACAGTAACAATGAAGGAAGTAGCAGAAAAAATGGCATGTGGACGACAGAAAGCTTGAAAGAAAGAAGCGGACAGAAGAGAAAAGAGAGAAAAGCGGATAGAAAAGAAAGAAGAGAACCACAAAAGTAATTATGTAGCCCCATCAATGTTTGTTACTTTGTAGTGTAGCTTTTTTGAATATGTATAGAACCCTTATTATAGAAAGACGTTCAATCCGCCTTACCCTTCTCCACCTCACTTTGAACTAGTAATCAATCCTTCTTCATGCTGCGATACCTCACTTTTCTGAAGATTGGAACTAAATGTCTTTACGATAAATTGAGCTCAACGTAAGAAAACAGTAAGATTTTTTCTCTTTCTCGTAAGGATGAAAATGATTAACTTCTTGAACAACAGACAGGGGAAAAAGTGAGAGGCTCAGATAGAACAAAGAAATCAGAGAGACGAGGTAAGTCATCAGTTATGTCTTTCTTTCTTTCTATCAAGAAATATCTCTTAATGTCTAGTGACAGCATCACGAATGAATGACCCTGTAGGATTTCTTAGGCGAGATACGTATCCACTCGGAAAACGCACGTAGAAAAGTTTCTGCACAAGGTTAGCCTTCTTTTATGAAGAAGTTTCTCGTGTCAACGTAAGTTGCCGTAAACGATGGTATTGGGTTCCGCGTATGAAGGGGGAACTTTATAATGCTTCATTAAGATCCGCAACTTCGAGTGTGATTTTACTTCTCTGAGACGTGCGTGCACATTGTACCTGTAAAAGCAGAAACAATTAGGATAGACGACGATTTCTCAAAACAAGTCATTAAGATTCAGAGAGGGGATAGTTTGTTGAGTTGTTATCTTTACTTTGATATTCGGGACAAATATTAGCTCTGGTTTGTCAGATCTGCTCCCAAACAAATCCCGGTTTATTCGCTTCTGCTAGAGAATGAGTGTACCACGGGGAGAAGGGAGAGATCATTTGAAAACTACAAAGGACCTTACCGGGGATCGGACCCGTAATCTCCGTCACGAGGCGCTGCGCCTCAACCAGCTTCGCCACCGCTTGTGATGGACTAAATAAGAGAAGATATTAGAATGGATAATCATAAATGAGTAAGGTTTCATTATATAAAATGAGGCAGTTTTGCTCAGCATGTAAACGTGTAAGGGGATCGGGGTAAGTAGAGAAATAAACAACATTACTGTGAGTTCCTGGGTTATGACAACGTGTATTCTGATAAATTACTAGCTTGTTTCAGAAAAATCCTTGTACTGCCTACATCATAACTGTATAAAATTGCCGCAACCTTCCACTGAAAGGAGCGTAACTACCTGCAGGTCTAAAAGACGACATAACTCAGCGGACTGCAATATAAACATTCACCGCCACGTCGACCTTACACCCCATATTGGTCTGTGGTAATATTATTTGGTTTGCATAGAAAACTGGAAATGTTTGAATAGTTCAGAGATATTATATTCCTAAAAGCAACCTTGGTAGGTTCAAAGAGTAATTTTTCTTGTCCTCACAATGAAGGGATATATGGAAAGTGGAGGTATAGCGCCACTCATTCTAAACGTCGGCATTAGGTGGCGGTGAATGGTCAGCTCCATTGCCCGGGTTCGGGAAATAAGTCCAGTGCACGTTGAATAGAATGATGAGGGTATCCCAGGGACAGTCTGAAGGTCTTGGAGAAAAGAAAATTTTTGCCCTGCCGGGATTCGAACTGGGACCCTCCAATCTTTTTTTTAAAGTAACAAAACCAGAAACAAATGTCACGTGACAGAAAACGTATACACGAAAAATATAAACACAATTTAAACTACATTTGATTAATGTACTGAATTCCGTGATATATAACAGTATTCTTGATAATTGCAGGGAACTCGTGATTAAAGGCGAGAACGGGGTGGGTTTTTGGGGCTCTGGAATAGCAGGTTCGAACATCCACAAGGAACTGAAGAATAAAAACCAATTAAATGCTACTTATTATTTTATTGTACTTCTTATAGGCTCAACGTATTTCGGGCACTGCTATGCCCATCATCAGGAGCTCGCGACTATAATGTTGGTCATTTCTTTCTGGACTGAAGCCTGCAGACCGCTAATCAACATTATAGTCCTGATGATGGGCATAGCAGTGCTCGAAACATGTTGAGCCTATAAGAAGTACAATAAAATAATAAGTAGCATCTAGTTGGCTTTTAGTCTTCAGTTATCACAATGATGCACGGTCCAACAAACATCAAATCCACAGGGAAATTGATATAAAACTAATCTTATGTGATGGCTGTTACGAGTGTCTCTGTGCAAGGCTAAAGGCATATGAAGAAGCGGAGGTAAACTTCCACGCCTTTTCAAAGTCGGTACTAGGTAGGCAGAAAACGTCAGCTTTACAACTCGGCCGCTTTACCCCGGAGGTTTATGTTCCTCAAAGCCAATCTGGGTCGCGTGATAGATATAATGTACCTCACTCTTGAGATAAATCATGCCATGGTTCTTCGCTTGCCTAGCGTGTGGTGTATTCACTACATGGACTGAGCTACACCGGATTACTTTCTTTGTTTATGTCCAGGAACCTCATACAACATATAAATAAGTTATGATATTGTTTGACTAGAGGAGCTAAATAGTAGTAGCAGAGGAATAAGGAATCTTTACCGTCGCTAATCTGATGTGATGTGCAGAATGAACTGCTTTCTGTTTCATTTTCTTTGGTTGGGATCCTAAGACCCTTAATAAAACGGATGAATACCGGCAGAAATATCTGAATTGCACTCATAGCCGCGACATGCTTTTCACTTTTACTCAGTTTTTCGGATGGGCTCCCCGGCACACTCGGCCTCCCATCAAATGTAAACCAGAGTTTTCTCTCAGGGGATATTGCGGGCGGTTCTTGAAGCTGACGAATCATCTGTATGCAGACTTCTTGACGCTTTTGTGTTCAGTATTTGCCTTCACGGTATGGGGCTTAAAGCGCAGCGGAAAGTTTATTTCACGTCTCTTTAAAAAACTTCAACATCTCTCTTTTACTCTCATCTCATTTGACAAACTTTCAGGCGCTCGATATTTGTTGTAATATCCTACAAGCTCTTGCTACCCAAACACTTTTGGGGTGGAAGAAAAAACTTATTGCTGAAATCTAAGATACTTTTAACAAAAAAATATTATTTATAATTGTAATATTGTTTCTGATATTGCTAATGCCATATAGTGGAGGCCTACATAAAAATTATAGTGGCCAGTCAATGCGGAAATGTAAGAGGTTTTCGCTGTTTTAAATTTTAAGTTAAAGTCTGTATGGTATAAGACGCCGTGTAGTTTCTGGCGCGTATGGGTGAGGAGGGGGGTGTATAGGGTCTTGCTGGGGAAACCGGAGGGAAGGAGACCACTGGGGAGACCTAAGCGTAAATGGGTGAATAATATTAGGATGGATCTTCAGGAGGTGGGATGTGGGTATATGGACTGGATTGAGCTGGCCCAGGATAGAGAAAGGTGGCGGACGCTTTTGAGTGCGGTAATGAACCTTCGGGTTGCGTGAAATGCGGGGAATTTCTTGACTAGCTGCAAACCAGTCAGCTTCTCAAGAAGAACTCTGCACCATGGAGTAAGTAAGTAATTTCGTTTACAGGTGTCAGCCTTTTTTTGCAACCTGCTGTCTCCAATTTAAAGATCCTAATTTTTAAATTATGTTTACACAATCCCGAAACTAGAACACGATTTGAAAAACAAACCTATTAGACATGACTATAATGTTTGACATTATCAGTTGTGTCAGACTTAAGACTCATAACGTTCCGTAGAATATAATCTATCACCGACTGTAGGTTGAAAGAAGAGGGAAAGATTCTGCTGTGGTGGACCCGTTGTGAAGACCTGGATTCTGTTACTAGTCCACTCGTAGAGAAAACTTCTTTCTAGCATTCCAACCTCAGTAGATTTTCTCCTCTTCCATTTTCACCTGAAGAAGGAAACAAATGCAGTCTCCTAGACGACGCGGGTATTTAAGCCAGAGATGGCAGGCAAAATGTAAAAGGTAAATGATTTCTAAAGCACAATATTATCATAATTTTTACTGTTGAATTTAGACAACAAATTTAATTCGAAATTTTACTAGATATTTTGCAATTTAAGGCCTTTTGGTTACCATATGTACCATTGAGTTTAACACGAAAAAATTCTATACTCTGTCCATAGAATGCTTTTATGTTTTTTGTATCATTCGTAGAAGAAGAGATGATTATCTATGTACACGGGATAAAATTACTGCGTATTGTAACCTTGGCGGTGTGTGTTTACGGCGCGGTACGAACTGAATTTGTAAATGTATTGAAGTTCATCTCAGTCTTTGTAGTGTTAAAGTCTATTTGAAAATTGTCTCATATAACTCTTCCAATCGGTCTCCTAAGCACTATCTTTTGTCTTGATTTCTTCCCCATAAGTCTTTAATTTTTAAGCCCTCTCTTGTTACTAATGGAGTTTACTTCACTAAACACATGGCGAAAAAAACATGTTATATACACCTCGCACTACTGCATCAGCTACCAGGATTTATATGGAATTTATACATTAAATAGTGTACTAATAAGCGATTTGAGTGTTTTTCCCATATCGTTGCACGTTAATAGAGAAACGGCATTTCATTTCAAAAGCTGCAACCGAATAAGTACATTTAATTAGCATACCAACTAATGCACATGCTGCCACAGCACCCTGCTAATATAAGGAAATTAATCAGTCATTGTTTTTAAAATGTGACTTTAGCAAGGAACAGTGAAGTTCCCTGAAGATGATCTTAGGATCGAAACAAGTTGGAGCGATTTTAAGTGTTTTAATGTGAAATTTTATTTATGTGCATTAGTTGGTATGCTAATTAAATAACTCTACGAAATACGCGGTGCAACAATAAAGATAGAATAAGTGCACTTTATTAAGACAGTCGTTTGCGTTAAGTGTTCTTCTCAGTGTTGATATTTTCTCAGACTATCTTATGAAAAGTATGGTGTGGCATTAGACAGCCCCAAATCCTTCCTCCTAGGCACTCTGACAGAAGAAAATGTAGAAATTTGCTGTATGAAGACTTTAAGTATGGAATCCGCGATCATCAATCTTCCATGGTCGACTTATTTATCTGTACGGTAGAACATTACCGCAAAGGGAGAAGATTTTGTGTGGCCGTAATGGGTAGGGTGGGGAAGTGGGGTAATGTAGGATCTCAGATTCTCTGAAAACTTCGACTTAAGACAAAAGCTTTCTTTTTCTTCTCTTTCACTCCCTGTTCTTACGCGTCGATCTTTTCGACACACAAGTCGACTCGAACTTAACAATCGATTAATCTTATTTTCCTGATGCAAAGAAGTAATCCTGTTATCAGTGAAAGTTTCTAGGGTTGAAGTCCCAATGTTATTGGATGGGTACGGCAATGGAAGTCGTGCTTGGAAGTGGCGAGATATAGTTCTATTTCAAGATGAAACTGAGGCTTGAATCTTATTCTCAATGTATTATATAAGCCACTTCAAATTTCACTCTTAATTGAGTTACAAAAGGCGCCTGACGTTCTACTTTCTTAATAAAGTACAAGAAGTTCCACTCAGAGTCTCCGGCTACAGTTTTCCTTCCTTTTGTCTGTTGGACCATCCTGCTGTCATTTTAAATTAAGTTGGTGTCATCACTCTTCACAGAACCACAAGCAAATCGGTTAAGATCATAAGTAGACTATGCCACAGAAATTAGAAGGCTTTTCTTTTGAAAAGTCTTAAGTAAAATGGACTCAAAGAGGTTAACTAAACTTAGCGAGGAGATTTTTAAGTATTTTTGACCGTGCACCCAATATAATTATAGTCTTTTTTTTACCAACTTGATGCCCAAATTCTTTGTTTTAATACATTTATTACATTCCTCTACATGTTTCGAGCACTATTGTGCTCATCTTCAAGAAGGCAATTGTATTAGTACAGCATCTGTTATCGTCACTCTCTTTAGGTGACTGTTCAGTACACAGGATACGAGAGGACTGTGTACTGAACGGTCACCCAAATAGATGGACGATACCAGATGCTGTACTAATACAATTGTCGTCCTGAAGATGAGCACAATAGTGCTCAAAACATGTACAGGAATGTAATAAATGTATGAAAATAAGGAATTTATGCATCAAGTTGGTAAAAAAAAAAAGACTATCATTAGCGAGCAGAGTGTGGGATCAGGATTAGAGAGTCCTTACACCAAAGCAAGGCGTGTCCACAGTTTCTCGATGGAGGAACGGCCTTCAGATATGAAAGAAAGCCAGTAATATATTAAATTAACTTTCGTTTACGGCTGAAAAGAGGCGGTCCTCCAGCTTAGAGTTTGGACTAGGTGCCATCATCTCCTCTCTTTTGAAAGTTACACTGTTAAGAAACATTTCACTTGACCTCGAAATGTGAGTGAAACATTTGTCGGCCTACAACACAAACAGTTTAAAAAGGAAATGAGTAACTTCATGATCTGTACTCCTCACCGAATTTTATAGGTGGGTCATATAAAAAAGAATGAGATGGGCGGGACACGTAGCATGTGCGGAAGATATAAGAGATTCATACAGGATTTTGGTGGGAACATCTGAAGGCAAGAGAATATTTGTGTGACCTAGGTGTAGGAATAATCTTACGCAGCGACTTAAGTTGGGCGGATCAAGTCAACTACACGGTGAAAAAGGCCTGGAAAGCACTACATTTCAAAATGCGAATAATAAAAAATGGTAATAGTAATACCAAAAGCTTAGCCTATGTGTCATTTGTACGTCCGATTCTTGAATATGGGGCCGCGTGCTGGGATCCGTACAGGGAGGGACAAATAAGTGCATTAGAAAAGGTGCAAAAGAAAGCGGCCAAATTTGCACATCATACGAACTGGAAAACTTTGGCGTCGCGTAGAAAGTTATCACGCATATGTGCCCTCTTCAATTCATACTCTGGGGAACGCGCGTCGAAGCCTATTGGTGACAGAGTACAACCGCCACACTATCTGAGCAGGGTAAATCATGAAAGGAAAATTACGAGTAGGAGGCAAAGGACGGATATAGGGAAATATTCATTTGTAAATAGAACCATCCAACACTGCAACCAGTTGCCGGCAGAAGTGTTAGGATTTCTCCCCTGCAAACCAATCACTTTTAAAAAGAGGGTAAGGAAAGTGATAATTGAGTTGAATTAAAAGGAAGTAAAGTGTGCTGAAAATCATAGAAAAGTGTAGAGAAGCGGAGTCTAGTGAAGTGAAAAGTCTAAAGTGAAGTGAAGTGAATGAAGCAAAGTGAAGTAGAATGAGGTGAAGTGAAGTGCAATATAGGGAAGGGGAGAGGGGGAAACGAGTCTTTATGGAAAAGGTTTATAGGAGTAGTAAGTGATGAGACGTGAAGGACGGGGGTGAAAGCGTGAGTGCACTAATGATTGGAAAAAAAACTGTTGGCGCCCTGCTCTAGTTCAAGGGAACATATAAGAGAGTAGAAAATTAATTCTATTTATGAAATAAATGCCGGTGAAACTATTAGATTCACGTTTACTATTAAACACATATTATGTAATTTTGTACACTAATCCTGATGTGGTATTTGTTCTTCTTATTAATTTCACTGTTCAATCCTATAATATTAAATATTAGCAACAGTTGGTTTCTCCTTACAGAACAGAAACTTATATTGTGCCTGTATGGATCGAATGTCAAATTGCTTCATTTTAACACTGTAGCTTGTGTATGGTACTATTATCACCACTATGACAATAAAATTGTTGTAATTTCCCTTTGCAATATAATTGTAATGGTTATGGTTTCAACACAAATGAATTTACAAAAATGTTAACACGTTGAAATGCACACGACACCTTCTACACGTATAATTGTTTGATGTAATTCAAATGGTAACCTTGTAGTAGTACGATTTGCGACTGCCTCAAGCAGTTCGCGATCTATACGTCTGATTGGATGCTAAACCGAATGGTGACTAATTACGAATGTTATTAACACGAAGATTGCGAGTTGTCGCGGCACTGTAACGCACTCGTTCACTTAATACAGCTTTCCCTTTGAAAGCTACTTATGTGGGTTGATTCTCCCTTATGGAGAATGCAGGCTTCCACGCGTCTGCTTGAGCGCGAAGCTGGTCAGTGTATTGTGTCGGACGCACGGTAGCTGTACTGATGCACACTGCTCTACTAGAACAAAGGAGAATGTTCTCGAAGCTTGTGGACGCCCGTGACGTCACCGTACCTCGTGATGGTTACATCATCCTTAAGAAGTAGCAAGACTTGTACTATATGGTGCAATTAATGTTACGCCTAGTGTTCGCAACAAAGATACAACTATATAAAATTTGTCCTTAGCGTAAACAAAAGAATTACAAGAAAATGTACAGAGTACTCTCTTACTTGGGTGTTTTTACCTTTGTACATATTGTATTCTAATTTGTCTGTTGTGTATTGTTGCTAGTTTTAAGTTGTCTTTTGAGTAATTGTTGTTGGTTGACCGTGTGTATTGTTGTAGTTGTCTTGTGTATATTGTTGTCATCTTATGTGTGTATGTTGTACTGTGTGTGTATTGCTGTTTTTTTTTTACTTTAAATGCTGGACTGCTGGCTAGAAGTCAGAATTCGGAAGGTCCTGCGAACGGCCACCTCGACACAGGTTTTTCTTTGTTTCCCTGTGGCTAAAAACAAATGCTGAGATTATTTCCAAGATTCGAAGTCGCCACTACATGCTTCTCATGTAGCCCTCCCGATTTAAATGTAGTAGTAACCAATTTCATGTTTTGTTTACATGTAAAATAACCACTGCCACCGGGTAACAACACAATTGCAGTAAATTATTATTATTATTATTATTTGTAGGACAAATGTTGTTGGAAGACGCTCATTGTGTGAGTGTACCACACACTCGACCCTTACCATTTCGAATGTAACTTACTCTGTTGGAGCATTATCTAAATCGAATGTGATAATAAAAGCCAGTAGCAGTAACAATAACGCACACGAGTGTCAACTATGTAACATTTTGTGTGGAGTAAAATTTTATGTTGG
>Ga0136643_10016476_pt1 | contig 11112 bp, 9 predicted proteins | sample TergutLab28metaG_FD_96883 | JGI IMG/M metagenome (GOLD analysis project Ga0136643, IMG submission 96883) | Labiotermes labralis P1 segment gut microbial communities from Petit-Saut dam, French Guiana - Lab288 P1 (version 3) (version 3) | ecosystem: Host-associated > Arthropoda: Insects >... | reverse complement strand
TGCCAACCAATCAAAAGATTGAATAAAGGAGAAGAAGACAGATCGATCGACCGAATGTTCCATTGTACAGACGCAATCAGACAACCCCCCCCCCCAAGTGGCATTCGTCATCAGAAGAACAATAATTCTTACCTGAGCATAAACTTGCCGCTACTAATCGATGAGCGATTAATGGATGCACCTGTCAGTAAGCATATGGCGAAAAGTCGACAGCTGAAGCCAGGGAGCCTATTCCAAGCGAATCCACAGCGCCATTTTAAGACAGTACCCGATCCATTTGCATGTGTCCAAGTTCTGCGCCTACAGCAAGGCGAAGTGCGAGCACAATGTAGTGCACTGAAAGATCGTGATTTGTCCTTTTAGCAGTAGGAGTGAAACTGGAACCTCTTGTAAAGTATAAATACATACTTCACAGTATAATTTATATTGATACATACTGTAAGAAATGAAGAGGTATTATTCAGAGTCAAGGGGGGACCGCGGTAGCACAGTGGTTAAGGTGCTGTGCTGGTTCGATCCCAGCTGGTGTCACTGGAATTCTTCATTGACATAAAATCCTTCCGATCGCACCATGGCACTGGGGTCGACTCAGCCTCTAACAGAAATGAGTACCAGGAGCACTTCCTGGGGGTAAAGGCGGCCGGTGCGTAAGGCTGACAACCTACCACCATCCTGTGCCGTTGTCATGAAACTGGGAACCTTAACTTACTGGAACCCTCTGGGCCACTCCAGGCCTGTAACGGGACTGCTTATTTAGAGTCAAGGAGCAGAGGAATATCCTACATGAAATAAGTAAACGGAAGGCTAACTGGACTGGTCACATTTTGCATAGAAACTGCCTCCTACAATGGGTTATTGAAGGACAGAAGTGACAGGAAGACAAGGAAGAAGATGTAGGAAGCTCCTGGATGACCTTAAGGAACGGAGAGGACACTCTCATTTGGAGGAAGCTCTACATCGCACTGTATGGAGAGCTCGCTTTGGAAGAGGCTTTGGACCTGTCGTAAGACAGACTGCTAAATGAATGAATACTGTGGTTTACTGTACGTACATATTTTATGGTACACAATGTGTAAATATTTAATGTGTGTCACAAGACACAATGCAACAACAACAACAACAACATAATCATCATCAAACTAAAGTTCTTTATACCCAAGTCACACTTTCTTTGTAATATTCAGGCAGACTCTCTGTAGAACAATTTCCCTCTTCAGCTGGTTTCTTCATGTGTTAAGGAGACATTTCATTTGTTGTAGAAGTACATAAGTTTTAACCAGTCTTGGATGATTTATTCAGTTTCTTCGCCAATACTGAAGTGGATAGCAAGGTCAGGGTTATGTATCATTTGGACGGACCATTGCACGTTAGCAGTTAGCAGGAGTACATAAATTTTAACCAGTCTTGGATGATTTATTCAGTTTCTTCGCCAATACTGATGTGGATAGCAAGGTCAGGGTTATGTATCATTTGGATGGACTACTGCGCATTAGCAGTTAGCAGTAGTACATAAATGTTAACCAGTCTTGGATGATTTATTAAGTTTCTTCGCCAATAGTGAAGTGGATAGCATGGTCAGGGTTATGTATCATTTGGATGGACCATTGCACGTTAGCAGTTAGCAGGAGTACATAAATTTTAACCAGTCTTGGATGATTTATTCAGTTTCTTCACCAATATTGAAGTGGATAGCATGGTCAGGGTTATGTATCATTTGGACGGACCATTGCACGTTAGCAGTTAGCAGGAGTACATAAATTTTAACCAGTCTTGGATGATTTATTAAGTTTCTTCGCCAATATTGAAGTGGATAGCATGGTCAGGGTTACGTATCATTTGGATGGATCATTGCACGTTAGCAGTTCCAGCCATCTCTGAATGTACTGCTGTTTTCTGCAATACAACCATCAAACAATGACCACAACGAAGTTTTGTGCCAAAGCTCCTTCCCTCGAAAGGCCGAGTATCTTCACATTAGAGAGTGTTACAGTCTAATATTCGTTACAACTGATTAGGAAGAGAAAGCACAGCCTTATCCACCTTGTTGTTCACAGGAAGGGGACCGCAGTAGCACAGTGTTTAAGGTGCTGTGCTACAAATCGGAAGGTTGCTGGTTCGATCCCAGATGGTGTCATTGGAATTTTTCACTGACATAAAATCCGATCGCACCATGGCCTTGGGATTGACTCAGCTTCTAACAGAAATGAGTACCAGGAGCATTTCCTGGTGGTAAAGGCGGCCAGTGCGTAAGGCTGACAACCTTCCCACCATCCCTGCCGTTGTCATGTAATCTGGGAGCCTTAACTTCCTGGGACCCTCTGAGCCACTCCAGGCCTGTAACGGGACTGCTTTACCTTTATGTCATCAGGAACTAGACGATTTTAAATCTCAGGTTCCAATAGTATGGAAACTGCTTGCAGTAGCGGGCCTATAATTCTTACCAATTTCTAACAGGAGCTGATATCATATTCTTCACACCAGGTGATACTCAGCTCCTTTGTGATTGGTTCTGCTATAGTGACTGAAACATTTGAGAATGAAAACAAATTAGGATACAGCAGCAGGAATTTCAGAAAACTTCCCAAGTACGGATGTAGAATGTTTTCAACATAATTAGTATTTACTGGATTGTGAAACATTCGGGTGGTGTATCTTGATTTTGGAGTAGCAAATGTGGCTGCAACACTATCCTTTTGCCAGTCCAGTCATCGCAGTGTATACCCACTACATCTCACTTAAGCTTCTAGAATAAGAACTTGGATAGGCCAGACTGAAGTCACTTGCATGGACACTAGTGTTCCTATTCCTGAGGATCTACAGAAGTAGCTACAGCTTTGCACCACATCCTTTTCAAATCAGACACTTCCCTGGGCCCTCCTTTATGATGAGTTTGTCTGGGGAAAATGGGACATGAGCAGCTCTTGGAGTTAGCAAGATTTTCCTGGGCCATCCTTTATGATGAGTTTGTCTGGGGAAAACAGGACATGAGCAGTTCTTGGAGTTAGCAAGTGACAACTTTTACCCCAGCAGTATTTTCAGCTACAATGCATTGAACTTCATACAGCAACCTCCAAAATTACATTAGGCTACTTTTTTTAATGTTTTGCTGACCGTGCATCTCAGTAATTAACCAACTTAACGCACAAATTCTTGTTTTTTATTAAGTTTATTATATTCCTCTACATGTTTCGAGCACTGTTGTGCCCATCATCAGGAGGTCAAATTGCATTACACAGCCTCTGGTATCATCACCCTGAAACAAGTGGGTGGTCTAAAATTACTAAATACAATTGAAGTGGGTGGTCTAAAATTGCTGAATACAATTCTATAAATATGAGCACATACTAGTATAGGTTATATATGAATTCTTCAGGTGTGATTATTGTATCTTCCCTACAGGCATGTTATGTCACATGGAGGTTGTGTTTAACCAGTTGATAATCTTATTAAAACTACTCTATGTCTATTTACATTATATATTTCCTGAGTCTATCTAGTCATAAAAACACATACAATTTTGATTAATCACTGTATGTACTGTACAAAGATTATGTGTGGTCAGATTTGTTAAAATATGATGTCTATTTACATTGCATATCTAAAAAGTTTGCATTTATCCAGTTATTAAAATTGTACATTTTCTATTTACTTTACATGTTTCGCTGAGTTTGTCTAGTCGTAAAATTGTGTACGAAGCTGCTCAATTGTCGAATTAATTAACTTAATTAAAAAAAAAAAAAAAAAGAATTTGTGCCATAAGTTGGTCAATTGCTAAGATTAGACTATGTTGTCTAGCTTTCTGGCAAGGCTGAAAGTCATGTGTAGAACCCAAAACACTACTATTTGTAGAACTACAACTTCTAACTCAAGATTATCTGTTATAACATGACAAGCAGCACAAAGTCATAAAATAATAGTCAAAGAAACTGTCATGCTTCTTCCACCCAGTCTCTCTTTATTGTGGCAATTTGTCCTTTGAACTTCCTCTCTAACATCTGTTGTAGTCATTTATGTGTTGGGAATGTACATTGAGAGTCCGAAGCGTACATCAGACCATGAAACCCTGTCTTCTGCTATCGACAGCAGTTGCAAAACTTTCCTGTTACTTACCGAGACATTATCGCTAACTTTCCAGCATATGCTGCTATATAAGAAAGCAAAATTTCTGCTTAATCGGTGTTCTGAAAACTCAAGACAGACAGCTGCATTACAAATATCTTATCTACCTAAGTACACACATAAACACCTGAATAAATAGGAAGACATGATGCTGGTGTCAAGTTTGCTTGGTTAGAAAATATTGTGCGTTTCGAACAAACACCTTTTTAGATATGTCATCCTAGCAAAAGCATTTCTGTTGACCCAAAGTTTACACTACAAATATCACAGATAATCTGGAAATGGTCTTTACTACACATGTTTGTGCAACATCATTCCTGCCGTCCATTGCCAGTATCTACTGGCAACAGACTTGCAAGAGTCTATGGTCAGTCACACACACATCTTAAATGATACAGTGTTGAGCAAAAAAAGGTACCATTTTCAAATTTAATGTAATTTTTCACATCGCAAAGACGGGGCACGGCCAGCACTCCTCCCCATTAGGCGATAATTTTTATGAGGTTAGTATATCGTTAATTCTAGTCTGACCACTCTGGGTTCGAATCCCAGAAATCCTTCCAACCAAAGTTGTTAATTGTGTTGTTCTATGTATTGTTTGTGTGTAAATGTGTACTGTACTACTACCACCGGGTGTCAACCCAATTGCAGTTAACAAATATATCACTAGCCATATCTACACGTACATGTTTTGAACCCGAGGGCTCATCTTCAGGAAGACAATTGTAACTACAGATACTTGTTACAACTGTTTTCCTGAAGATAAGTCCTCATGTACATGTACATGTAGAAGATATTGTGAAAAATTAAATTAGATTTAATATAGCTGCATTTCATTGGTCCACGTTACATGATTATATCACAATGGATCGGACAAACTAAAGATCTCTGAAATACAAGACGTGCGACTCAAATACAAACAAAACTGGATCAACCACCTTGAAAGAATGGACAACACCAGACTCCCGAAACACGCACTCAACTACAAACCCCAAGGAAGAAGAGACCCGTGGACGCCCCAGGAAACAATGGCAATGCGTCGATGCCGGAACAGGTCAAACGACCTAATCCATGGAGGAAGATGATGATGATGATAAATGGGACAAATAACATAAAACCTATCTTAAAATTGCCCTGTTACATGAAGTCCGAGCTGATACATACCACACATACTAAAGACAGACTCACAGCATGCGACATCAACGTGGAATCAACTTAAGTATGCAACCTGACTCCAGGGCTTGAAATTAACTCCAGCAATCCCAGGCTTCAGTCACAATCCACCATGCAGATAAGCGTACTAAAAACGTTCAATGAATATGGAGCATGTTTTTCGAATGACAGATCGAAGTGTGCTCGGAGTGCGCTCATTAAGGCAAGTGATATTTCATTCACCCACACTACTGCAATGGTCACAGATTTCAAATTGGTCATGACTGAACAAAAGCTATTAATTTCCTTACCCTGCGATCAACTCAGATACGAAGCCCCAGTCTTAGAAAATAAGGAGGCAATACTTTATTGTCCGGTCAGTGCTACCATGGTGATTAGAAGTGGAAAACCCCAGAAACTGAGAAAAACCTGATCGTTTACCATTCCATTAATAACACAGTCACAAAGGTTTGAACTCAATGTACTGCAATACGAAACTGGCATTAAGATTCCCTGCGCTATGGCATGGCATATTGTGCAAAGTGATATGCCACGTACTTTCCACCAATACTCTGTGTTATACTACCAATCAAACTGGTGGGCCTGGTAGCTCAGGCAGTATAGTGGCTGACTACGGGCTGGACGGTCTGGGATCGAATCCTGGTGGGGACGAGATTTTCTGCCCGTCCAGACCGGCCCTGTGGCCCACCCTGCCTCCTGTAAAATGGGTACCAGGTCTTTCCCGGGGGTTAAGTGCGGCCGCGGGACATGTTGCTGACCACTCACCCCCTTCTAGTGCCGCAGTCATGGAAGAGTAGAGCTATACCTCTACCCACCCTGTGGGCCACACCGGACCTGTAACGGGATCACTTTACCTTTAATACTACCATTTAAACTAGCAGTATTTATTCTTACAGAATGTATAACCTTAATATGAGCCCTCTGTTAATGAGAAGCAAGGTTTCTGTAACAACAGGTACCAATATTGTGTTGTTCCTGGCTGCAAAGCCACGTCGCTTCACAGTCTGTTCATATCCATCCAGTAACTTGGTTGTTACTTAGCTGGCTCCAACATTCTGAGGGAAATTCCATCTCCAGCTTCTGATATCCTTCCTTGTAATTCTTGTGCAAATACACATCCGAAGGATATACTTTTCCCTTCACATAACACCATGACATGATTTGTAATGGGTTCAAATTGGGTATGTAGTAGGGACGATGAGAAACTGATTGTCCTTGTACTCTTTCTGAAACAACACATTAACCTGTATCATACCAGGATCGGTATATAAATTTTAGTGTACGGTTTATGAAAACGTATTATTTGAAGAGAAAAATATAGAATAATGACATAAACGACATTTTGTGGAAAACAGAATATAGATCTTGCAGTATGTCTTAAATAGGTAGTGAATTTCCTTGTTGACTAAATACGTAATATAAAGTTCCAGGTGGTGTCTTCTTACATGAGAATGCTGGTCTTTAAGAGGTCAAACGAATGCCACACATTACCCCAAATATGGCGACCCATCCTGCTGGGAGATGATGTCAGTGTATTTTTCTCAAGTTACACAAAAAATAATTTTCTAGCATTACTATTTACAATTTTCTCTAGTCAACAAAAATGGACTTATCACTTGCACAATTTCACGCACATCTCCACGTGTACTTCGTCCCTGCTGTACAGACATGCCTGCTTGTACTTGAATCCCAAATCCGACAGTCATGTAGATTTATGGACATTGAAATGTGGAATGCTGTTCTGTCAAAAAATACATGGAGATTTGGATGTGACATTACCGAAGTGGCCATTTCAAATGACAGTAAAATCAAGGAAATTAACATTTTTTTGCAGCTACTGAAATTAAAAATGCTGGATTACATAAAAAGTGTAATCTATTTCCATGTAATGCATGAAAAATAAATCTAGTTAACGTTTTCTACAAGTCCATTCAAGTAAACTCCAGTTTCTCTGCTCCCTGTCTTAACTTGTACACTCATTACCAATACTAGTGTCAATATTGACATCAAAGTGTATGAGGCATTTCCTCATGGTGTCAATGCCCTCCAGTGTTTACAGAAATGTTGTGTGGAGGTTCACTTTCCCCTCCATCTTCCCCACCCCTCTTTCTCCCTCCCCAAACAGATGAGATATAAACTTGTCTACCATAATTTGTTCTAAGTTCGGCATCTCGCATGTTACATCATCATCATCATCGTCATCATCATCATCATCATCATCATCACACGACACATATCCTACAACTGACACAGTTGTCTTTCCCCTTTAGCTATTATATATTGTATTTACATTTTCACCATCAATTTGCCTACCTGCCTAATTATTGCAGCAGCATTATGTCATTCCAGTACCCAACAGAATATGTAGTTTTCTGTTGTGTGAAGATCAGACCAAGTTATGTCAGCAGGCCTATAGGATAGCGATCAGAACAAGTGTTACTGTAACTAGGAAACAGAACCGCAAGTGCAGCAAAACTATCGCTTAAAAATCCACGTAAATGGCAATTAGGGGATCAGAGAGCATTGCTGGGGGAGGGCTAGGTCACCCAGAGATTAAGAAGTTGTGGTCTTCTTTTATAAGCCTAAGCGATGACACCATGTAATGGTTTCTGCCATTATCATCACTTTGTCGATCTGCAGTAGACTCCAGTTGAAAGGTGATGGCACACGGTGATGCACAGCAGGGGAAGTGAAGGGGAAAATGGCAAATGCAGTGGGTAGCCAGTACCCTTCACACTACCTTGGAACATGGTGTATCCAGCATCACTACCGTTGATGCGCACACCTCGGCTGCCAGTAGTCGACTGAACTGACGCCCCCCGCTGACTTAAATGGACTCGTCCGTTTGGCCAAAAAATGAAATCTGGTTTCTGCGAGTGTGCCATCACATTTCAACTGGCCTCTACATCACATAGGACCAATCTCATTGTTGTAACCTGTGAAGTGTATGAACTGGTGCTAAATGACCTTTAGGCTCTGAACCCCCTTGTGGAAGGTTAACTGTGTGAAGTCAGGTCAAAAGGAACATGTGTAGAGTTACTTCACGAAATAGTACGTAAATATGGTTTGTAGTAAAGCAGTCCCATTACAGGCCTGGACAGGCCCAGAGGGTTCCACGAAGTTAAGGTTCCCAGATTTCGTGACAACGGCACAGGATGGTGGTAAGGTTGTCAGCCTTATGCACCGGCCGCCTTTACCCCCAGGAAATATTCCTGGTACTCATTTCTGTTAGAGGCTGAGTCGACCCCAGGGCCATAGTGCAATCGGAAGGACTTTATGTCAATGAAAAATCCACTGACACCAGCTGGGATCGAACCAGCGACCTTCCGATTTGTAGCACAGCACCTTAACCACTGTGCCACCGCGGTCCCCATATGCTTTGTAGTAAGAAATCAAAACTTAATTTTTCAAGAGAGAACGTGCCAATTCCCCCTTCCTCTAATTACTACCCACAGTAAGTGAGAAAAGATAAATCATCAGTCAAAAGATAACTTACATTCTCTTCCATAGGCTTTGTTATTGGTAAAGGTAAAGTGATCCCGTTACAGGCCCGGTGTGGATAGAGTTATAGCTCTACTCCTCCATGACCATGGCACTAGAAAGGGATGAGTGGTCAGCAGCATGCCCCGGCCGCACTTTACCCCCAGGAAAGACCCGGTACCCATTTTACAGGAGGCTGGGTGGGCCCCAGGGCCGGTCTGGAAGGGCAGAAAATCTCGTCCCCACCAGGATTCGATCCCGGACCATCCAGCCTGTAGTCAGTTGCTATACCGACTGAGCTATCCAGCCCACTAGGCTTTGCTATTGGTTTTGTATAATGGCCTGATGATGGATTGATTTCAATCTGAAAAATATAGCCAGGCCTTTGAAAGAGAATGTAAATTGTGTCAACTGATGAAATAACATTTTTTCATTTATGAAGACGCAACACAATGGGATGTCACCATGGTAACTCATTTTGTTGACCATGCTGCTGAAATGCATCAATCGTAATCCCTGAGGATGGCCCTTTGAGGGCTGAACATGTCGGACTGATACATACTTACTCCACAGAGCAGAGTCCTGGAGATGCTGATGAGTTCTCACCCGGTCAAGAAATTCCCCACATTCTATGGAACCTGAAGGTTCATTACCGCATTCACAAGTGACTGCCACCTGTCCCTGCCTTGAGGCAGATGAATCCAGTCCATACCTGCTATCCCACTTCCTAAAGATCCATCTTAATATTATCCTCCCTTCTACTCCTGAGTCTTCCAACCCATCTCTTTCACTCAAGATTCCCTACCAAAACAATGTCTGCACCTCCCCCTCCAAACATGCTACATGCCCTGCCCATCTCTTTATTCTCGATTTGATCACCCAAATAATATCTGGTGAGGAGTACAGATCATTAAGCTCCTCATTATGTAGTTTTCTCCATTCCCCTATTACCTCAACCCTCTCAAACACCCTCAGCCTACATTCCTCCCTCAATGTGAGTGACCAAGTTTCACACCCATACAAAACAACAGGCAAAATTATAGTTCTGTATATCTTAATCTTTATATTTTCGGATAGCAACCTGGAAGACAAAGATTTTGCACTGAACGTTAGCAAGCATTCCCTGACTTCAATCTGCTCTTAATTTCTTCCTGAATAGAATTTTGATTCGTTAAGGTTGTTCCCAAATATCTGAATTTGTCCACCCTTTCAAAGGAACTATTATCAAGCTCTATATTGTGACTTCGTCCTGCACTCTTGAGACATGTCCATATACTTATTTTTATCAGCACTGACTTCCAGTCCAAATATCCTTACTAGCAATTACTAAAGCGTCTGTGTTTTTCTTTATAGTATGCATGCTTCTGTCCAATATATTAACATAATAAGCATAAACCAGAAACTGATGTGTACCATTTAGTTTCAAGCCATCCGGGTTTATCTGAACCCTCCTAATGGTGTACTCTAAAACAAAGTTGAAGAGCAATGGCAATAAAGAATCCCTTTGTTTGAAACCATTCCTAACAGGAAATATGTCTGACAAATTCTTGCCTACCGGGACTGTGCTATACATTTCAGTCAGACACATTCTTATTAGCCTTACGAGTTTCATGGTGATACCAAACTCAATCAAAATATTATACAAGACCTCCCTCCTAACTGAATCATAAACTTTGCTGAAGTCTATATATAGCTGATGCACTGCTTTGCTGTATTCCCATTTTTTCTTAAGTGTTTGACGAATGCAGATTATATGATCAGTAGTTCACCTGTTCTGTCAAAATCCACACTGATGATCCTCAACAATTTCCTCTGCATATGGAGTTAACCTTGACAGCAGGATGTTGGATAAAATTTTGTATATAGTTGGCAAGACTGATATGCCTCTATGCCTCTTGCACTGTAGGGAAGGGGGTAAAAAAGAGACTTTATGGGAAAAGTTTATATGAGTAGTAAAGTGGTGAGAAGTGAAGGGCTGGGGTGAAAGAGTGAGTACAGTATGTGCGGGGAAAAATACTGGAAACTAACTGTATACAGTGCTTTCTTACCGTGGTGTTGTTTACCTTTTCAACATGTTGTATTTTAAGACGTCTTGTGTGTATTGTTGTATTTGTCTTGTGTGTATTGTTGTAGTTGTCTTGTGTGTATTGTTGTCATCTTATGTGTATTTGTTGTACTATGTGTGTATTGTTGTTTTTACTTTAGATGCCGGACTGTTGGCTAGAAGTCAGTATTCGGAAGGTCCTGCGACCGGCCACCTCAACACAGGTTTTTCTTGGTTTCCCTGTGTCTATAAGCAAATGCTGAGATGGTTCCCAACATTCCAAGTTGCCACTACAT
>Ga0136643_10016475_pt1 | contig 11112 bp, 7 predicted proteins | sample TergutLab28metaG_FD_96883 | JGI IMG/M metagenome (GOLD analysis project Ga0136643, IMG submission 96883) | Labiotermes labralis P1 segment gut microbial communities from Petit-Saut dam, French Guiana - Lab288 P1 (version 3) (version 3) | ecosystem: Host-associated > Arthropoda: Insects >... | reverse complement strand
TTTCGGTATGAACGTTGTTTCGCTGTAAAACTGCTGTATGAAACTTGTGATAATTTCTGAATCGTCAAGGTCGCCTATGCCTGTAAGCATTAACTGCTCACGCTCTGTCATCTTGCCGCTTCGTATGAAGAATATCTGTACTAAGGCTCTGTCTTCGCTTTTCGCAAACGCTATAACATCTTGGTTGTCTCCCGCATTTTCGAGCTTTTGTTCATCATCGAGTGAACGTACCGCGTTTATTTTATCGCGCAGTTCTGCCGCGCGTTCAAACTCCATATTCGCGGCACACTGCGCCATTTCAACTTCCAAACGCTTTATTATTGCCGCACTTTTGCCGCTTAGAAACGCCAAGACTTCGTTAATCATCGCGGCATATTCTTCTTCCGAAATTAAACCTGCGCACGGAGCCTTGCATTGCCCAATATGATAGTTAAGACAGGGGCGTTCGGTGGTGTTCAGCGGCAATTTCTTGGTACAGCGTTTCAGCGGCCAAATCTTGTGGACAACGTCCAGCACTTCGAGGCGTGTCTGCCCGCTTACGAACGGGCCGAAATACTTCGCCTTGTCCTTCTTGTGCAGACGCGTAGAAATCACGCGCGGGAATGCCTCGCCCAATGTCACCTTGATATACGCGTAGGTTTTGTCATCCTTGAGCAGTATGTTATACTTCGGCCAGTGTTTCTTGATGAGGTTATTCTCAAGTATCAGTGCCTCAAGCTCGCTGTCCGTAACTATATACTCGAACCACGCGATATTCGGTGCAAGATTCCTGACCTTCGCGCTTGTTGCCTGCGAACTTGTCTGGAAATACTGCCGCACACGCGACCTCAGGTTTATTGCCTTACCGATGTAAATAATCTCGCCGCCGGAGTTCTTCATAAGATAAACCCCGGGCTTTTGAGGCAGCTTTTTCAGTTCTTCACTTATATTGAATGTATTGCTTGGCAAGCGATCACCTTTTCTGTTAATCTGACCGGCCTAGTAAGAACGCCGCCCCGAACGGGACGGCGCGTCACTAACAACTGCGGATGACAGGACTTGAACCTGCACGGGGGTTGCCCACTAGATTCTAAGTCTAGCGCGTCTGCCATTCCGCCACATCCGCATGTCTGCTACTATAATAACTTTGCTATTATAGCAACTTTGTCAGGCTCTGTCAACACTTGCACCTCGAATTGTTAACAAATTGTAAAACATGTTAAGTGAGTCCGGAGTGATTATAATGACTAATAACGCACACTCTAATGTAAACAATTTCAACACCGTTGAGTTTTTCTTCGACTATGCTTGCCCATACTGCTATGAAACCTATAAAGCCATTGTTGGTATCTTGCAAGATTTTCCCGACACTCAGATACTTTGGCGGCCTTGCGAAGCCCACCCGCGCCCATCCGACCATCACCGCCCACACAGCGACCTTTGCATACAGGCAATGTTTTTCGCCGCCGATAACAGCACCGATTTACAGCAATATCACACTCTCGTTTTTTCGCTGATACACGGTGACCGCATAGACGCAGAAGATATCACTACACTTGTTCAACATCTTTCACCAATCCTTGATACAAACACTCTCAGGCAAGCGTTAAGCGGCGGCGTATACGCCCAAGTTCTGCGCGACGCTAACAGATACGCATTCGAGGAGTCGGACGTATGGGCAATACCCGCGTTTCGCGCAAACGGCCAAAAGCTCGACGCCGTAATCGACATCGGAATAACTAAAGAACAATTACAAGATTTCCTAAACAAAAACAGGTAGAATTTAAATCTCCTACCTGTTTCATTATTTACACATTGTATAACCGTTTAAGCACTTTTCCTGCTGTCAATCCTTCTTCTAACAAAGATTATGCCTAATACAGATACGATTAAACCCAACGCCGATGCCAGCAAGCTTAAAATGCTTGTGTTATCCTCAGTTTGCGGGTTTACACGCGCCTCAATGTTCTCTGTTACTGTAAGTATATCGTCATCGTCAGTTTCATAGGCGTATACCCTAACAGTCGTCGGAAGCTCCTCTTCCTGTATGCCGTATACAGTAACTTCAGGAGCTTCAACCGGAGCTTCAACATATACCGGCACATCAGGGGTAACCGGAACCGGCTCAGGTATCGGCTGCGGAAGTTGTGTTGTTGGAGGTATGAACCAATCAGGTTCACGCGGGCGTTCCTGCGGTTCATACGGCGGCTCATATGGTCTCGGTGTCCACTGAGCTATAAAAGTCCTCGGGCCGGTAACTATCATGGCCGCCACTTGCTCCCAGGTCAAAAGCGAACCAAGCATACCATTATTATCTCTTTCCCACCACCCGGTAAAGATAAAGTCGTAACGATATGGATGCGGCACATTTGGCTGGGTGATAAAACCGCCATCATTGATTTCGCGTATAATATCACTTTCATAACCGTCTACATTGCCGCCGTCCAGTATAAATGTAACATACCATTGAACAGGCAGCTCCGGCTCTATCCGCCTCCACTGAGCTATGAAAGTCATTGACCCTCTAACTACCAACTCCGCTACTTCTTCCGGAGTTAAAAGTACCCCCAGCATATCATTATCCGTTTCTCGCCAGCCGTCAAATTCGTAATTATTACGTTCAGGATAAGGTACATTTGCTTGCGTGATTCTCTCACCATCATTTATGTCATACGTAATATTACCAGCATCACCATCTATATTACCGCCGTTTAATATAAATCTAACAGCCCATTGCTGAGGCAGAATAGGCTCTGCCTCTCTCCATACGGCTCTGAAAGTTCTTCCCCCTGTAACCCCCAAAGCTGCCACTTCTTCCGGAGATAAAACCACTCCAACAGGTTGCCCGTCAATATTAATTTCTTGCCAGCCTTCAAAGTCATGCTCCAAGCGTTCAGGGTTTGGCACGTTTGCCAAGGTAATTAACTCGCCGTTATCAATGTTATGCGTAATATTACTCTCATTTTCGCCTACGTTACCACCATTTAGCATGAATGTAACAGGCCACTGTAATGGAGTATATTGCACAAACAGGTTGCGCCCTGAATTAAGCTGCATGAAGTTAACAATGTTTCCGTTTTCACCTTCCGGAATGCCTGTGGCTTCTTCAATAGTCCACCAAGTATTTTCATGGTTCTTAAAGTCAAAATTAAATATTCTGACAAGCGTATTATTTGAAGGCAATGTTATATCATTAGCACCTCCTGCAAAAAGCACAAATTCCGGCGCATTTTCTTCAGCACTAATTCCTGATGCATGAGCATTTGCAGCGTGTACCGTCAGGCTTGGCGTGCTTGTCTGTATCAGTGCAACAATAATTGCCCCCGCGTGAGAGTCGCGGAAGTTCGGGATAGTAAACCCGGGAAGTGTACCTGCACCGTTGGCTATCATTTTAATGTTAGGCTGAGGGACTTGCGTCCACGGAGTTGCGCCACCGGGGTTATTCACGTTGATAATCGAATTTATGTTGTTAAGTTGTGTTTGCAAGTTTGGTGCAGCGGTTTGGTTTTCAACAACCCAATACCCAGTATCTAATTGCAACAGCGCGTGGCTCGACGTTTGCGGTCTCTTGTGGTTGTAGACTCGCATTGCTGCCGTATTATCGCCCCCGTTAGAGGTTCTTAGCAAAGCCCACGTGAAGTCTGCGGGCAGCAAGATATTTTTGTATCGATAGTCCTGAATATAAACAGCACTGTTGGCATGGTTCGGCACGGTTAACGTTCCGGCAAATACAAAATTGCTCTGTCTTTCCGCAACTTGATTTCCCGTAATAGTATTCCCATTCGGTGCTGCTGCCGTAGTGCTGCCAATAGGCCTATGTTCAATTTTGATAGGGTACGTGTTCGCAGCAGTAGAGTGCGCAATCCCGGTTCCATCCGCATTTGGGTTAGCAACGTTAAGGTTATAGAAATAATTTCCCGAAGTTCTGTTAAATTGGATTATACCGTAACCGCTCATCGTTCTAACATTTCTTATGGTGAGGTTTTCAAAGTTTCTTTGTGAGCCTTCTGTGCCGCTGTATAAAGAACCTGCCGTAAAAATATTTATAGCAACATTTTTTCTGTGATTGCCGCCGGACAAGTTCTCAATCAGCGTAAGAGTCGTTCTGTTGCCGATATTTTGCAAAATGACATCTCTCACAACAAAATCAGTTGCGTTTGTTGAAATGAACCAGAAATACTCGCCGCGGCTGCTTTGTGCATTACGCACCATGTCAATACCGGAACCATCCCAAATAATATTTTCGATATGAATATTGGGAGCATTAAAAACAGTTCTAGCCATAAAACCTGCAATATTGGCACCACGAGCTAAGCCTGCGGGAACTTTATAAAAGGTTGTGAGCGGTTCTCCGTTTGCATCTCTATACAAACCGACAAACGCTCTGTTATTCTGCCCTGAAGTTCCGGCAAATCTGTTCACTACTGAAAAATCATCGGTATCAACAAAGTTACCCTCGTCAAAGAAATAGATGCTATTGTTCACAAAATTAGGCAGCGGAGACACATCAAACAGCGGCACACTTGGCGCACCACCCGCTCCACCACCTACTCCGGGGATATCTATCCTAGATATATAGATAACCTCTGCGTCAAAATTTTGATTTTGATAGGTAACTGTTATTGTAAGACCATGTTCACTTGCACGATTCGGGTCGCCTGTTACAAAGAATATGTTGGCATTCCTTCCGTTTTGCCAAAATTCATTTATCGGCGAACGATAATCTCCATTTCCTGCAAAGCCAACTGTAAAGTTTTCTACCGGGCTTTCCGCAGGTGTAATTCCATTCCCTACAACGTGGTCTATGGGTATCATAGCCATTGCCGGCATAATACCAAAAAATCTTCCTGCATTGCCGAAATTCTCAAGTACTAATTTTGCTAAGCAATATTCGCACTCTCCGCAATCATCACAGTCTGCGATGAGTTTGTAATCTTCACATTCTTCGCAATCTTCATCATCACATTTTTCTTTTTGCCCTACTTCGAGTTCATCGTCTTCATCATCTTCGATGTCTGCCGTATCTTCATCTGTTGTGTCTTCGTCTGAATGATATTCACCATAAGGGCAACCCTCGGTGCCGTCAGTAATATCATTTTCCGGTATGTAATCAGAGCTTCCGGGCTGTGAATCGTCTTCCCGGCTATCTTCTTCAGTCTCATCCAATGTTTCTTCGCCATTGCCGCTGCGCTCATCATCCGAATAACCTGAAAGATTGTCCCCGTTGCCATAACCATTGTCGGCTGTTTCTGCTGCATAGCCGGGCATTTGTTCATCATTACCATCAACTGCATAAACTACTGTCGAACTTACCAGCATAATAATAGCAATTAGCAACGCTAACATTCGACCGGAGCAATTTGGATTTCTGTCATCCAAATTGTACACATACTTCATTCATATTCCCCCTTTTACAAAATTACAATATAAACACTCGTCTACAGCACTTGTACTTTCATTATACTCAATTGTCCTAAACTCGTCAAGCCAAACGAAATTATTCTAAATTTCAGAATAATTAATTTGGCTTGAATTTAAAACAAATTTAGCGTAAGAAATTTACCGGGTTCACTAAACGCCCATCCTGCCTTACCGAGAAGTGTAAATGCGGCCCTGTCGAAAAGCCTGTCGAACCGACTCTGGCAATTGTCTGCCCGCGGGTAACCGACTGTCCTACCGAAACAAGATTCGAGGTGTTATGTGAGTATGTTGTTGAAAGCCCGTTGCCGTGGTCAACAACTATAGTATTGCCGTAGCCGCCTTGCCAGCCTGAGAATATAACCACGCCATCGTGCGCGGCAAATATGCTTGTGCCTGCCGGTGCGCCGATGTCAATCCCCGAGTGGAACTCCTGACGGCGGTTAATTGGGTTTGTGCGGTTTCCAAAGCCTGATGTTATCGTGCCGCCTTGTACAGGCCATGCGAGCTGTCCGCCCGGAAGCGGCGGGAATCTTTGTGTTGTCGCGACCGGAGCCGATTGCCCTACACGTGCCGCCGCGGCCGCACGCGCCGCAGCCTCTTGAGCCTCTTGTTGCTGGCGGCGGACAATCAACTGCTCGATTTCCCTGTTCGACTGCTCCATCGCGTTAATCTGCTGTTGATACAGTGCCGCGTCATTGTTAAGGCGTATATAAAGATTTCTTATATCTCTGAGACGAGCCTCAAGCTCATTATATGCCGCCCTGTGTTCACGTTCAAGTGCCTCTACTTCAATTCGCTGGAGGTCTATTTCATCGCGCTGAATCCTTATATTTTCTTTAACCTCGAGCAGATTGTGTACCATATTTTGGTCGAAGTTTGCAATTCTGTTTAGGTGGTCCATGCGGTTTAGAAAATCTGCCAAGTCTTGCGAACCAAACATAATATCTAAAAGCCCCATTTCGCCGCTCCTATACATGGAGTCCAAGCGTCTGAGAAAAATTTCCCATTGATTATCTAATTCAATTTCTGCTTTGGCAAGCTCATATTCAGCTACCGCAAGCCTAAAGCGTGTTTCATCAAGCTCTGCGGTAACTATATTAAGCTCGATTACCGCTTCATTCACCAGCAAGTCAAGATAGTTTATATCTTCCCTTGCCTGCGCCCTTTCGGCTTGAGTCTGCCCAAGCTGACGCTCTATCGCAGTACGCCTGTTTCTGATGTCCTGCTGCTGCTGGCGAAGCTCCGCAATAGAACTTGCCCCTACAGGCACTACCATCGTAACTGCCAATACAATAAACAGAAGAGATGAAATCTTAGCTTTTAATCTCATAGTTACCCCCTTTGAACCAAACAATGCTGCTTAAACATTAAGATGCTTACGCATCGACACAACAGAACCGTATACCCCTATGCCTACCCCTATTGCGACTGCAAGCGGCAGCACTACCATGAATATATCGGTAGCCGGTCTAAATTCTACATCCAGCACGCCTATAAAGCCTGCAAGTGCTTCTATAGCCCCGTTATACCCCGTCCATACAATCAGCACAGGTATCAACGCGCCGATAAGCCCTATAAGCATACCCTCGATGATAAACGGCCATTTTATGAACCAATCGGTCGCACCGATATACTTCATGATGGTAATTTCGGTACGACGCGCGTTAACAGTAAGGCGGATTGTGTTTACAATAATAACATTCGCAAGCACTACAAGGACAATTATCATTAACATACTGACAATTCGTATACCCGTGTTAATTGCCGATATTGTGGTAATAATCGGTAAGCTGTAGCGTACCTCATCGAGTCCGCGCCCTTCGTCGATAATTCGATACAACGCCGTAACCACTTCGGAGTACCCCGAAACATCTGCCATTGTAATCTCGAAACTGCGAGGGAACGTAGTTATCGGAATTCCCAGCTCTAAATCCCGCACTTCGCTGAACATTTCCATCGCACGGCTGAATGCCTCTTCGTGTGAAACAAATTCAACCTGCGCTATATTGTCGATTCTTTCGATTTCGCTAAGTAATTGCAGTACCTGTGCATCGTCAACATCGTTTTCGATAAACGCCACCAAGTTCAACGACTCTTCCAAGTTAGCCAGGAAGTGGTCGATATTTGCTGCAACGCTGTATGAAAACGTAAGTATGAATATACATGAAGCCACCGTCAAGATTGACGCAAGCGTCATCAGTCTGTTGCGAAACAAGCTTTTAAAAGCCTCGCTCAGGTAGTAGCTGAGTGTCCTAAATTTCATCTTCGTACCCACCTTTTTCAATATCACGGACGAGTACGCCGTTTCTGAGAGTTATAACACGCTTTTGCATTTCGTCTACGATATCTTTCGCATGGGTTGCGATAACCACGGTTGTGCCGCGGTTGTTGATATCCTCGAGCAAATCCATGATTTCCCACGCCGTATCGGGGTCGAGATTACCCGTCGGTTCGTCAGCCAAAAGAATCGGCGGTTTGTTGATGATTGCGCGGGCAAGCGCGGTTCTTTGCTGCTCGCCGCCCGAGAGCTGGTTCGGATACGCTTTCGCTTTGCGCTGCAAACCGACCATAGCAAGTACCGCCGGTACAGTGCGGCGAATATCACGGTTGCTGGCCTCTACGACCTGCATCGCAAACGCAACATTCTCGTAAACCGTCTTGTTCGGCAAAAGCCTGAAGTCTTGGAACACGACACCTATCTTCCTTCTGAAGTAAGGTATCTCCTTCTGTGTAAGTTTGCCGATGTCTATACCGTTGATGTTGATGTCGCCCGAAGACGGCTCAATTTCCTTGAGCAGCAACTTCATCAACGACGACTTACCCGAGCCTGAACTCCCCACCACAAACGCAAAATCTCGCGCCTTTATCGAGATAGAGACATGGTCAAGCCCTGTCGCTCCGTTTTCATATACTTTTGTTACATTATTTACAGTTATCACGAAAACAACTTCTTTCTACGAATTAGTTAACATTTGCTTAACATATTATCACAATATTTAACATTTGGCAAGTGAAATTTTCAATTTCCTTGGAAATCCATTTCTATCTGCAAGCTTATTATATCTAATTTTATCTGCCGCACCAAATTGTAGGGGCGGCACCGTCAGCGGTTTGCCTTTGGCAAACTGGCGCACAGTCAAAAATTTCCATGCCACGAAAAACGGCTCTATGAGCCGCCCGCCTTTCTTCGGACTTGTGCGCCACTTTCGCATAGCGAAAGCGCCAGAGGCCGCCCGATAATATAGCAAAGTTTAATTAGGTTTGTGCATTACAGATTCGATATGGTCGAGGTATCTCGAAACCATGAGGGTGATTTTGAAGACGATGGCATCATCGAAATTGCGCAGGTCAAGCCCTGTTTGTTTTTGGAGTTTATCCAAGCGGTATACCAGCGTATTACGATGTATGTAGAGTTGGCGCGAAGTCTCCGATACATTGAGGTTGTCCTCGAAGAACTTGTTCACCGTAACAAGAAGCTCCGGGTCGAAGTGATTCACTGAAGCTCCGTCCAGCACTTCGTTAATGAACATGCGGCAGAGGTTCACAGGGAGCTGGTATATCAACCGCCCTATTCCCAATTCTTCGTAGTTGATGATGTATCGTTCCGGCTCGAATATCTTGCCGACATCGAGAGCCATCTTGGATTCCTTGTACGACTGCGAGATGTTTTTCAGGTCTGTCACGACAGTACCCATCGCTATATGGATATTCGTAAGCGATTCTGCCGTAAGCGCATCGTGTATCATTTGTGCAGTTTGGTTGATATTTTCAAGCTGGTCGGACTCTGCCAGCTCCTTGACCAAGATAACGCTCTTTTCGTCAACCGCTGTAACGTAATCCCTAACCTTTTCGGGGAAAATCCCGCGAATCAGCTCAAGCATGTTGAGGTCTCGGTCTACATCGACTTCTATCAAATAAACAATACGGCGCACATTGTTCTCGATATCAAGTTTCTTTGCGCGCGAATAGATATCCACCAGCAGGAGGTTGTCGAGCAGCAAGTTTTTAAGGAAGTTGTCCTTGTCGTAGCGTTCTTTGTAGGCAATTATCAAGTGCTGTATCTGGAACGCCGTCATTTTACCGATTCTGTATGTTTCGTCATCCTCGCCAAGAACGCGCAAAACGTATTCCGCCACACCGTTATCGAAAATCTTAAAATAGTGCGACCCTTGAACAAGCTGGCTCTCCGCGGGCGAAGTCATAAAGCTTTCGACAAAGTCTATAATCGTATTCACTTCCGAGTCATTGGTCGACACGATAACCTTCCCGGCACGCTCAATAACAGCGATATCCCGCCTTGTAATCGTTTTTGTCCCGTCGATACAGTTTTGCAGGATTTGGTTGGATAACATAATATTCTTCACTCCTAACAAGGCAGAGGCTCTTCTCTTGCCGTATTGGCTGTATAATCATACAGCATTTAATCCCAATCTATGTCGTCATGGTTAACTGTTTCTCCACGTTGAATTTCCTCTCGTCCTCTGCGTATACTTTCTATTTCATCCGGCATCGGCTCATCTTCGGGCATGAACGTAGCTTCCTTAATCTTTTTCTTGAATGGATTGTTTATATTGCCTATAGCTTTCGCAGCTTGTTTTGAGTATATGATTTGCATGTACTCACCACCCCAGTTTATCTATTGTACACTATAACCACCAAAAAGAAAAGAGAAATTTGACATATTTCATAAAAAATTTATATCTATACTGTTTTCAAATAAGCATATTTAAAATTAGTGCTTGCAATTATTTTGAAATATGCTTATTTGAAGGCTGCGCGTCGCGCAATCGACAGCGCAGATCAATCAAAAATATACTTATTTTTGATTGGATACAGTATTATCGGTTGAAAAATAGTATTATGGTAAAATAGAGCTGAAATTGTAAGAGGGCGATGTGGAAATCGCCCCCTGATTATTTGGCTATAGATAAGATATTATGCAATAAAACCTGCTTTTGTAAGCATTTCTGTTGCTTTTGCTACATTGGCTTCTGATACCAGGACAATCGGTCCTGTGCAGCCCATTCCGCTTTCTGCATATATGCCCGCATCCATGAGGACATCTGCCGCGTTATCAAGCTCCATGATATCGATACCTGTGATTTCGGCGGTAACGACTTCTTTCGCCGGACGCTGCTTGCTTGCCTGAACATCTGCCGGAGCAGCCGCCGGCTTGCGAAGCCCCGCGCATACTTCCTCAAGCCCGCATTTCGCAAACCTAATGTACTCCTTACGCGCCAGTGCTGTCAAGTTGCCTTTTGCAAGCTGAGCCGCATACTTGAGAGAGTTCGCAACAACAGGCATACCCGACGCACGCGACAGAATAAGAATCATGCGCGAGTAGTTCTCGCCAATACCCGGACCGTAGCCTGAACCTGATGCCTCGTAGCTTCCGCCTGTGGTAAACGCGGACATTGCTTTCATGAGAATGTTGCCTGTCAGCGTATCCGTCACCATAACGTCAACACTGCCTGCAAGCAGGTCGTTGCCGCGCATAATCGCGCCGCCGTCTGCGCGTACAGATTCCGAAAAACGAATGTCTGCGCCGTTTTCGTTAAGTTTGCGAAGAGAACGCTCAACCACATTTGCGCCGTCTACATTAAGAATTCCAACGCTTGGGTTGGCTTTGCCCAACGCTTTCGCTGTGATAACACCCGCGATTGCATTACGCACCATTGCCTCTATACGGTTAGTCGCCGATGTGCCTGTGGT
>Ga0136643_10016471_pt1 | contig 11114 bp, 12 predicted proteins | sample TergutLab28metaG_FD_96883 | JGI IMG/M metagenome (GOLD analysis project Ga0136643, IMG submission 96883) | Labiotermes labralis P1 segment gut microbial communities from Petit-Saut dam, French Guiana - Lab288 P1 (version 3) (version 3) | ecosystem: Host-associated > Arthropoda: Insects >... | reverse complement strand
TTTGTAACTTACTTATGTGGAATTATAGATTAATGTAGATTTGTAGAATATAGACAAAGAAGTCTCTGCTATCGTTTATTAATGAACCCCATAGTAACTCTCCGACATTTGCCTAGAAATAGGCTGGTGGCAGCATTCAACCTACCCTAGATTAAATTCTAGACCCAGAGGACTTAGTGCCTCAACCCACTTGTGTCTACCCAGGCATAGTTTGGTGGAAGTCAAACCCCCTAACCCTGGTATTCATGACAAACTGGTTGGCTGCGGTGCAATCAGAAAATAGTACACTTAGGTACTTACCACGTGCTAATTTTAGGACCCAATTACTATGTGAGAGTTGTGTTTGTGTAAGGTCACTCAGATTAAGTTCAGAGTAGGTACGCAATGCCGGAAGATTTGCCTTTCAAAATTTTGGTTTAGAGTTAATTTGTACACGTTAGGATGCCTGACGCACGACTGCAGGCTGAATTGCTAGAAGCGAAAAAAGAGATACAACGCCTTAAAGAGAGTGTGTCCCCAGCTACGACACCTACTGTCCACAAGGATCTGTCGTTAATTTTGGTTATTCCAAAATGGTCAGGGTCTGATGCTACAGTTACCCTGGAGGAATTTTTGGAAAGCATAGAAGCTTCGGGTGGATAGGACGGTGGAAAGAAAATGACAAACGGGAGGTCGCTGTTCTAAAACTCACGGGCTCCGCGAAATTATTTTATCAGTGTTGCGATGGGCTCCATGAACCAGGAGCAACATGGCAGAGGTTTAAGCAAGCGTTCAGGCGACAGTACAAAGATGTTCATATGGACCAGTACCATTTTACAAAGTTGCAGACGGCAAGACAGGCCCGGAATGAAAGCCCGCAGCAATTTGCCGATAGTTGCAAAAGTTCAGCCCAAAAAGTTATGCTAATATCGGACGATCCTCAGATTCAGCGCATCCATCGGGAAAACGCTGACCGAATGCTCTTGGCATGTTTTGTTTCAGGACTCATAGGAGTTCCTGGGCGTCAAGTGAGATTTTCGTACCCGAGGTCTCTTGAGGAAGCTTTGACAACGGCTCTCTCTGTCCAGGAGGCTGAGAGACAGGAACGCTTTAATGAAAGCTTTTATACCCGGTTCGAAAAATCGGTACGCTTACTGTCCGAACCGCAGAGTCGACCGGACTCAGGTAGCAAAAATCGAAGGCAATCGGGCGAACCACGCGCAGATAGGCAAGCGCGAAGCCAGCGCCATAGCGCACCCGCTAATACGACTAGGACAGAGCCCCAGGAAAATCGGAAAATTCGAACATAAGCTGCCATACACTGTTACGAGTGCGATGGCAGGGAGCATTTCGCGAGAGAATGCCCAACCAGGCTTAGGAAGGAGAAGAAACTCTCTGATTCACCAGGCAGGAAAAACCCGTCCGAACGCTCGAAGTGTTCGCCCGTGCCTGGTGATAAGCGAGAAACCAGAACTTCGGGAAACGACAGCGAGGCGTAGAGGATGACAGATCTCGCCGCCTCACCGTACCCGAAAAGGCTGTCACGGTAAAGACGGTTGCAGTCTCAATGGAACACAACACCCCTTCTATAAAGGCGGATACAGAGGGTGTGGAGAGGAGCCTCATCATAGACACGGGCTCTGACGTGTACATACCGCAACCAGGATTTTCGAACACCAGCATGAGGAGTACCACTCTAATGCCCTAAGGGGTGACTGGAGAAACCCTCGATGTGAAAGGCCGACAGACGGTTTCACTTGGCTTAGGTGGGCGGCAGTTCGACCACATTTTTTAGTGTGTCCGCTCCCTACGGAGGCAGCAGGCCTATTGGGCACTGACTTTTTGGAAGAAAGAGGTGCTCACATAAATTTCGAGAATGGCCAGATGTCGTTTAATGACGCCGCCCGAGACAGCCGAGCACACGGCGATACGAATAGGGAACTCAGGGTCCCCACTATTTTCACGTCGTGTAAAGAGGGACACAGCCCTCAACCCATGCTAAGGACGGAGGAAAGAAGGGACGAGCGTGTCTCAGGCAGCCCTCGAAATGAGGAACCCACTTCACAGAGTCAAACGTGGCTTGTGAAGGCTAGTGACATTGTACTGGCACCCCGGTGTAGACAAGTTGCTGTAGCAAGACTGGAAACGGAGGAGCAGAATCTTCCTCCTTTAGTGTATGTGGAACCAGCCCAAATTCCGATAGAGGGAATTTTTCCGGTCCGGACACTCTCTCCAGTTAACCCGAGCACACGCCAGTCTTCACAGCAGACGTCACAGTGTGACGACACTGTAACGCGATCCGCTAACTCAGCTTATGTTATGGTGGCAAATTTCAGTGAAGAGACACTGACCGTGCTCAAGCATAACGTTCTGGGGATCGCGCAACAAGTTTCCGAAGCATTGATAGATAAGATAAATGCCGGAGGTGAATCTGACGTTAACAGTCCGGCGAGGCCGCCCAGAAAGCGCAAGAACGAAGCCTTGTATGAGAAATTGCTTCCTTGGAAGTTAGAGCATTTAACATTGAAAGATAGGCGCAACATTGGGCCAATACTGATAAAGTATGCTCACGTCTTTCACGATGAGAACGAGAACGATTTTAAATGCATTAATGTGGTGGACACATCAAATAAAGGTGGGCGACACAAAACCCATTAGGAAGCCGCCATATAGAACACCCCACGAATTGAGGCAAGAAATGAAAAACCAGGTTCAAAGGATGCCGGATAAGGGAGTGATAAGACCCAGTAATTCGCCGTGGTCCGCACCCGCGAGTTTGGTACCGAAAAAAGGGGCCCAGACGGAAAACCTCAGTACAGGTTTTGTGTGGATTTCAGAGCTCTGAACTCCGTCACGAGGTTCGATCCCTACCCCTTGCCCTTGTTGGAGGAAGCCACATCCTCACTGTACGGATCCAAGTATTTTTCAGTCTTGGACTACTACAGCGGATTTTCGCAAATGGGTATCAAGGAGGAGCATAAATAATTGACAGGGTTCACAGTACCGTCTGGACACTATGGGTTTAATAGATTGCCCTTTGGTCTCTCAAATAGTCCCGCAAATTTCCAGCGACTTACGGATACAGTTCTGAAAAATCTTGTAGGGACTGAATGTTTCGTGTTTATTGATGACGTCATAGTTTTTCTAGCCCCGCAAAGGAACACGCTCGGAGACTAGACAGCGTGTTACAGAGAGTCGATCAGGCGAACCTGCAAATACATCCAGGCAAGTGTGCGTTTGCTCAGTCACGAGGGCAGTACTTAGGCTTTGTACTGTCAGAGAAAGGCGTCGCGGCTTCTCCTAAAAAGGTGAAGGCCGCACAGAATTTCCCGACACCCAAGCGTGTAAAGGATTTTAGATCTTTTTGGGTTTAGCTTCTTTCTACCGAAGACTGGTATCGAAATTTGCAGAGATTGCGAAGCACTTAACGACACTAACACGGCAGGACCAACCGTTTACTTGCGGTACGAATCAGCAAGAAGCTTTCAGGAGTTTGAAGGACAAGCTCTGCACGACCGCCGTGTTAGCTTTTCCAGACTTTAGCCTGCCCTTCATATTGACAACAGATGCCTCGAAAACCGCCTTGGGCGCCATATTGTCTCAAGTGCAAAAGGGCGAGGAAAGGCCCAATGCTTATGCCAGTCGGCAGACGAACAGGGCCGAGTAGTCATACGCAGCCACTGAGGCTGAAATGTTGGTTTTGGTTTGGGCGACCAAGCAATTTCGCTGCTATCTTCATGGCCGGAAGTTCGTGGCCAGAACGGATCACGCGGCATTGACGTATTTGAGAAACTTCGCTGATCAGAATAGCCGGTTATTACGATGGAGTATAAAGTTATCCGAGTTAGATTTCGTGGTGCAGCATCGAGCAGGAACCAAAATGGCCCATGTAGATGCCCTCAGCCGCCATGTTGGTACTACAGTACAGGGAGGTACCCTTGATAAGGAAGACGCCCTCCGCGAGCGGGAGAAAGGAGCTTTTTGCCTGAAGCAGAATCCAGGTACCTATGAGAGTAAAAAGGAATTTTTCCTGGATGATGACGGCGTATTATACAGGCGAAAGTCGAGCGGCGATCATCAGTTGATAGTGCCCGAGACACTAGTACGTGAGGTCATTAAGCAGAACCATGACCCAGTTGATGTTGCACACCCGGGTACAAAGAGAACTCATGACCTGATCGCACTGCACTATTGGTGGCCAGGCATGAGGAAGTCGATAGAGGAGTACATTAGAAAGTGCGACCCCTGCCAGAGACGAAAGGGAAATCGCGAATTTGTGGCTCCGCTTCGAGATGTCCAAGAGCCGACGGCCCCTTTCCAGGTGACATCGATGGACGTTACCGGGCCATATTTATCGACACCGCGAGGAAATAAATACCTCCTCACCTTCATTGACCATTTTACGAAATATGCCGAAGCTTTTCCAATTGCAGATCAGACTGCTGAAACGTGCGCAAAGGTTTACGCGACTCAAATTATCTCACGAAACGGCACGGGAGAACAGCTCATAACGGATCAGGGCCGAGGGTTTATGTCGAGTTTTTTCCGAGAGACATGTAAAGTGTTAGGGATACGCAGGACGCGTACTACCAGCTATCACCCCGCTTCAAATGGTATGATAGAACGGCGGCACAAATATTTTCATACTGGACTCTCACACTACATAAATTCGGCTAATACAAACTGGGATACGATAGTCCCATTTTTTTTTATGGCGCATAGGGCGACGCCCCATTCGGTCACGGGTTACAGTCCATTTTATTTGTTGCATGGGAGAGAGATGCAACTGCCCAGCAACGATAGCCTGAAATCCCGATGTGTAAAGGAGAATGCAAGTTAAGACCGAAGCACAGAGAACCTAAAAGCTAACCTCAGGATGGCTTATAAAGCAGTAGCGAAGGTAAACAAGAAAGCGCATCAAAAGAACAAGAGATTTCACGATCGTAAAGCAAAGACGCGCCATTTTGAAATAAATGACCTAGTGCATTTGTACACCCCTGCTATGAAAGCTGGTCAGACAAAAAAATTCCAAAAATTTTAGTCAGGGCCGTACAAGATAACTAGGAAAATACCAGAGCTGAATTACGAAACTGTTGGCCAGGACGACAAAAAGATTATTGTTCACGTGAATCGGTTAAAGAAATGCTACAGAGTCTTTGGAAACCCAGGCAAAATCAGAAAGCTGAGAATAAGCCCCCGAAACAGAAAACTAAACGACTAGATTCGGGCGAAAGCGAGGAAGAAGAAATTAGGGTAGGTGGTCCATTTCCACTTATGACAGCCGACAACCCGGCTGCCGTAAATGAAAGCACGACTCCGCAAAACCCAACTTTGGATATCCCCGACACGGACCAACGAACTTTGGACACCCCTTCTTCGAGTAAAGACGATCCTAGCTATTATCCGCTAGACACGCCCCGCTCCAGGCACGAACTACAGACTACGCGCACAGAACCACCGATTGCGCTAGGAACATGCTACAGGATATCATAGATGCATAGTTTGTTTAAATATAAGACAAACTAAGTGACTGTTCCGACGCGGCAAAGACAGACTTCACTAATTCGCTAAATTTTCATTGTTACAGGATTGCTACTGAGTGCAGTAATTACCGGACAAAATGTACAACCCTTAAACCAATCGGTTATATTTGTGAAGGAAACAGACATACTTTTTACAAGCGACACGTGGCGAGTCGTGATGGAAATCGATCTGAGTGCGTATCACGACACCATTTCTGTAATTAAATCTGATCTGATGACGATTGAGCAGCAGAAGCAAGATTTCAAGCTGATGGCCGGATTGAAACGAATTGATCCGTTACTGAAAACGCTAGATTCCAGGCTAAATGACTTTCAACAAGTTTTACCCAGAGTAGATCCACACCGTGGACTATTAGACGTGGGTGGATTAGTGTTAAAGCAAATTTTTGGAACTGTGACTGTCGCAGATATTCATTCTATACATGAAGTAGTAGACGAATTGCGGCAAAGAAATTCTGACATAGCCCATTCTGTGTTAAATCAGTTAACATATGTGAAGGATTTAGGAAAAATAAACGCAGAGGCAATTGAAAATTTGTCCAGTGTGGTAAAAGACCAAATGGTACGTTTGCATGATCAGTTTCTTAGCATAGCTGAAGATATGTTTTGGTTAAATGCTACTCTGCAGACTGAGAGTTCGATGTTTACTGTAATTAGGCACCTTGAATTTACTTTAATGCAGTTCATTCAACAGATAGATGAATTGTTTGATACCGTACAGTATGCTATATTAGGGAAGCTGCCTATAAAACTAGTAAATCCCTTAGAGCTTCAAAACATTTTAAGAAATGTAACTTTACAATTACCAGAGAGCTACAAGCTTGTGGCAGGATTAAGCAAGGAAAATATGCACTTGTATTACGAGTTGACTAAAGTTTCAGTAGTAGTAAATGTCCGTTCTGTTGACTTAGTGTTGACAGTACCACTGAGGACCATGGACAGCCATTTTACATTGCTCAGATTAATCGCCTTGCCTACTCAAATATCTTTTGATAAATTTGTTAAATATTTGGTAGACTATGCATTCTTTGTGTTACAACACAGCCAACAAAGCTACCTACTGTTTACAGAAGCAGACTACAGCTGTTGTGATAAGGGAAGCATTACAATATGCCCTGCGGAAACTGCAGTGTATAACTTGCAATCACTAAAGTGCGAATCGAGTTTGTTTTTTCAAACAGAGAACGCCAACCGCTTGTGTTGACGGAAGCTCATCTTTCACCACCGGACACCATTTCTGCAATGTTATGGGGAACTATGGGTCTACCATTTCCCTAAGCAACAAAAAATCACCCTGTGCTGCACCCATGACAATAAGCAAGTGCTTTGTACCTTGTCACTTACTGGAAATGGGTTACTGCACAATGCCCCAGGATGCTCCATAACTTCCGATGCATTCCAAATATTTCCGGAACTACATGGAATCACGCGGACAAAAATGGATGCACCGATACTCCATCTCCCAGACAACATCACTGTGATCACCGATTTCTAACTACAACAGCTGATCGACATACCACCTTTGGAAATCCAGAAACTAAGTGACATCCACCACTGAGTCACGCGTCACTGCAGACATATGACATTGAGTCACTTTTGCACTCACGTCAAACCTCGCTACTTCAAGAAAAGTGAACAAATTACCTTATCACTGTCACAACTTCCCTTTGCGCCTTTATAATATTTGGTATCCTTTGCTTTATCCTTTACTCACATTCACGATATGGGCGATACTGTGTATGTAACACAGACGAAGCTATAAGCAGTTCTAAAAACCATCCCGAACTGGGAAGTACTGAAGGCGAGAGTGTAGAGCAAAATGTTCTCTTCGCATTGTATTCACTCCAACAAACGAGTTGAACAACCGGGAAATTTCCTATCACCCTAGCGAGACGCAGACCTTCAAAGGAATTTATTGAGCCGACAATCTACGGACTGGAGTATGAGCCACTTCCTGCTTATGCACAGCCAGGAAGCAAAAACTCAGCTAGCCATTTCTTCGACTACACACCACCTCAGTGAAAGAAATAACGCAGACATTTTATGAATACTTATTGTAAAATAAGTGAACCAACTAGATTGATTATGCAATCTCATTCTTTGTTATACCTTAGAGATAGTTTGTTGTTATAATGTATTTAACCTGTTACTAACTGTTGTTTGTAGCTAGATATGTTTAAGTTATGCTGTATTTAATGCTACATTCATGACATTTTATTGTATTCCTTCCACCCAAAGAGATTTGCTCTGAAAAACTGTTTCATCCCAAATCTCATGTTAAGGAGGGGCAGCTGTCATGAATGAGACCAAATTTGGATTTTTGAAAGAACTTTTCGAAATATGAACAAACCAGGAAGACTTGAAAGAGTCTTTCAGGTGTTGAAATGAAGAAACATCAGCGAAGCTTGCTATGCAAAGTCAGCACATGTCAGTTGCACAACCCCACTTGCCATATATGGAGGACTGCAGCCTGACTGACTTATTAAGTTTCTTCATATTTTGTATTTGTCTTGAAATATGACCGTATATGGTCAGGTAGGAAAAACTAAACTCCCCCGAAGGTGTCTCCACCTTCTAGTGGTCGGGGGGCTTGTGTGACTCTTTGACCCGGAGAGCTATGCCAGCGGTAGCGTAGCTACTGGTGGGGCCTCCCATGCCAGACAGGTCGAAGGGTAGAGCCCAGACAAAGAGAGACACTCTGGTCCTCCAGGTTGGGGGTTGGGCGTGAGGCTAACAACCTCACCCCGGAAAAAACAGCATTGTTCAGGAACCTAATAGAGGCAAAAACTGGTCTGATCTTCTGGAGCGACACGGACGAGGGAAAGGATTAAGGAATGAAATATGGATGTCTACATGGAACGTTCTAAGTTTAAATAGGGCTGGAAGCCTGAGGAAATTGAAGGAGGAACTTACCAAATATAGAATAGGAATAGCAGCAATTCAGGATATCCGATGGCCAGGGACAGAGATAGTGGACACAGGCAACTTTACAATTTTGTATATTGGAAGTACAAAGAGTGCATTAGGTACAGGATTCGTAGTGAGTAAGGAATATAAAGGATCGATAATGGAATTTAAACCAATTAATGAAAGGATCTGCACCCTAAGAATTAGAGTGCGGCTTTTCAACATAACTTTAATTTGTGTACATGCACCAACAGAGGAGACCAAAGAAGAGGTAAAGGACAGATTTTATGAAGAGCTCGAAAATGTGTATGATGGAGCAGCAGGCCATGACGTGAAAATGATATTGGGGGATATGAATGCGAAAATAAGCAGAGAAAAAATGTATAAACCAGTAATAGGACAAGAAAGTATAAATAAGGAAAGTAACAATAATGGAGAAAGGTTAATAGACTTCGCAGTAAGATGAAACATTATAGTGAGTAGTACATATTTCCCTCATAAAAGAATACACAAGATGACATGGGGCTCCCCAGATGGAACAACATTTAACCAGATAGATCACATATTAATAGACCGTAGGCATGGTTCGGATGTAAAGGACATAAAAGCTGTAGGGGTGCAGATTGCAATTCCGACCATTTTATGGTGAGAGTAAAATACAAGCAGAGAATAGCAAACATATGGAAAGCTATAGGAGTAAGACAGAATAAATATAGAGTGGAAGAACTGAAGAAAGACAAAGGAGTGGCAAAGCAATATTGCAAGGAAATAGAGCTTGAAATAAAAAAAAAGGAATAGAGGAAAATAGTGATGGAAATACAGTAGAAGAAAAATGGCAAAATTGTAAAGAGATAATAATAAAAAGCGCTGATAAAATTTTAACATGTGATATAAAAACTAAGAAAGATTGGTTTGATGAGGATTGTAAGAGGTATATAGAGGTAAGAAACAAAGCACGATTGAAATTCCTACAGATACCCACAAGAGCATCCCAGCGAGAATATCAGGAGAAAAGAAGAATGGCCACGAAAAGATGTAGAGAAAGTAAAAGGAAATGGGAACAAGAAAAATTAAAAGAAATTGAGATCTAGGACAAAGACATGAAATAAGGCAGGTGCATCAAAAAATGGGACAGCTAAAGAAAGGATTTCAGCCAAGAACATCAATGTGCAAAAATAGAAAAGGAGAATTGTTGGGAGAGGAAGAAATCCAGAAAAGATGGATGGAGCACTTTAAGGAGTTACTGAACACAGACAGTAATGGAAAAGAGCAGATAGATCAAAATATTGAGGCAAGTGCTCAGGAGCAGTGCATAGAGGAACCAAATACACAAGAAGTAAGGGAAGTTATAAAGGAGTTAAGAAATAATAAGGCACCAGGCGGGGATAACATATGCGTGGAATTGGTGAAATATGGAGGAGATTAAGTTGATACAGCTAATATATGAACTGATAAAGGATGTATGGAGGCAAGAAGTAATGCCAAAGGAATGTACAATGATAATTTGTCCAATACACAAGAAAGGTGATAAAACGGATTGCCAGAATTACAGAGGGATCTCACTATTAAGTGTGATATATAAAGTATTTGCCAAGATATAAGCTAAAAGGCTGAGCCCTTACACAGAACAGATTATAGGAGATTATCACGTGGTTTCTGAAGAGAAAGGTCAACTATGGACCTGATTTTTACACTAAAAAGTATATTGGGGAAATGTTATGAGTATAATATAACATTACATCAACTAGTTATAGACTTTAAGCAAGCATATGATAGTAGAAATAGAGAAAAATTGATGTTAATATTAGAGGAATTTAAGATCCCAAGGAAACTGATAAACCTGATTGGAATGACATTAAGAAATACAACAGGCAGGGTTGAAGTGCAAAACATAATGACAGAGGAATCTGCAATAAATAAAGGCTTCAGGCAAAGGGACACACTGTCAACACAATTATTCAATGTGGTTTTGGAGAAAGTGATGAGGCATATACAAATTAACAAAGGGGGAAGCATATATACGAGAACATTGCAAATCTTGGCGTATGCAGATGATGTAAACTTAATAGGTAGAAGTACTGGACGGCTGAAAGATGCAGTGGTACAAATGGAAGAGGGAGCCAACGAAGTGGGGCTGAGAATAAGTGAAGATAAAACTAAGTACATGACAAATACAAGAAATAAAGTACTTTTAGGAATAAGAAACATCTACAAGTATATATTCGAAAGAGTGGGAGAGTTCAAGTACTTAGAGTCACTGGTAACAGAAAATAGTGATAATAACTCAGATATAAAAGCAAGAATAATGGCCGGAAATAGGAGTTATTACTCAGTATTAACCCCTGTTGAGATCAAAAGCCGTATCCAGGACAACAAAAATAAGAATGTACAAAACAATAATAAGACCAGTGGTGCTGTGTGGCTCAGAAGCATGGTGTTTAACGGCAAATGGTGAGAAAAATTTGCGTATTTGGGAAAGGATGGTGCTGAGAAAAATATTTGGCCCAATATGTGTAGCCAGGATACTGGAGGAGCAGAACAAATGAAAAAGTGAGGCAATTGTATGGAGAATTGGACATAGTAACAGAAATAAAAAAAGGAAGATTGAGATGGCTGGGACATGTGGAGAGGATGAGTGAGGAAAGGGTGGTAAAGAGGTTATATCAGAACACTCCAGAAGGAAGT
>Ga0136643_10016469_pt1 | contig 11114 bp, 7 predicted proteins | sample TergutLab28metaG_FD_96883 | JGI IMG/M metagenome (GOLD analysis project Ga0136643, IMG submission 96883) | Labiotermes labralis P1 segment gut microbial communities from Petit-Saut dam, French Guiana - Lab288 P1 (version 3) (version 3) | ecosystem: Host-associated > Arthropoda: Insects >... | reverse complement strand
TTGGGTGAGCAGTTGTACATGAGGGGGTGAGGAGGATGGGTTAGGGTGGGAAAAAAGGGGGGGGGGGGGGGGCAGCCTTGCTTTCACTGGGAAGAGCGGAAGTTTTTTTTTTAATGACTAGCTACCAGAATATTAGGCAGTGCGAGCGGGACAAACCCTTCGACCTCCGGGATCACCCGAAATTGGTCAACCAGGCTTTCCCTTGGGGTGTGTCAGAACGGGCTTATGTAATAGTTAATTTGTATTATATTACTGTATAGTAGCTATTGTCAACCAAGGAAATAGAGATGGACAGGATATGTAGTAGGCTTAGATAGGCAAAAGATTTGTGCAGCATTTTAGTAGGAAACCCTGAAAGTTACAGAAGGTATAAGTGGCAAGATGGCAGTAAAACGGATCTCGAAGAAACAGAGGCCTAATATTAGGTCGTGAGTAGCATTCAGAGCAACATACGTCCGTCACACTTTATGTGCTTCGAGTTAAGAAACGCTGCGTTAGGAATGCGTTTTGGTCAACTGACTGTGTTGTTTTAATACAGCATCTTAGTGAAACGTGTATCGCTTATCAAATATTGACTGCAATTATTGCGTATTTGCCGACTTGCAACCTTGAGCACGGCGGTTGTGTCAGTATTAACAGTTCGGTGTAACACAGCAACTGTAAGCTTACAAATAGCTATTCCTTCCTGTTAGCCTCTAACTAACCAACCAACTAACTAACTAAACAACCAACCAACCAACCAACCAACCAACCAACCAACCGACCAACCGACCTACTAACCAACTTGATAACTAACCAAATAACTAACCAACCTACTAACAAACAAACAAACAAACCAACCAACCAACAAACAAACAAACAAACAAACAAACAAACTAACTAACTAGGTAACCAACCAACTAACTAACTAATCAGCCAACCAACTAACTAACTAACCAACCAACCAACCAGCCAACCAACTAACTAACTAACCAACCAACCAGCCAACCAGCCAACCAACTAACTAACAAACTAACTAACCAACCAACTCCATGGGTCCTTGAAAACTAATAGCAGCTAAAATATTCAAGAAATTTCCTGCATTTTAAGTACCCCAAAATTTCATTGCAGTATTTGGAACAGCCAGCATACTCTCCTATCTTTAGCCAGATGAATCCAGTCCAAGTCTTCACACCCTACCTCTGTAAGATCCATTTTAATATTATCTAACTCTATACATCTAGGTTTTCCAAGCGATTCACACCAAAATCCTGAGTATATTTCATTTTTCCACCAAATGGTTCGCATGACCCACCCATCTGATCCGCCTTGATTTGTTCAACTGAACCATATTTAATGAGGAGTAGAAAAGATGGAGCTCTTTATTATGCAGTTTTCTCCACCCTCCTCTTAACTCCTTCCTCTTAGGCCCAAATATATTTTTCAGCACTCTCTACCCGAACACACGAAGGTTATTCAGCTTTCAGTTCTCCAATAATGTAACCAGATGGCACGATCTACCATTTTATGTAACGCAGTCTTAACTGTGGTACATCAATAAGCAGAGTCCTTATGACGAGCAGACGTTCGCTTACGTGGTCAAGAAGTTTCTTGCATTTATGAAATCTGAATTGAATTGTTGTATCCATAATATCCTTCTTTTAAAAATTTTCCGATTCGAAAACCAAGCACTCATCCGCATACACTGTGCCTGGGTTATCATGAGACACCATTACATACTTTGAACATCGCTGTCAGTGTTTCATTAAATAAATTCTAGAGTCTCGCATTATTGCGCTGTGAACATTAGCATGCAAAGCACAAGTACTCCGAGGCAATACCATGCCTCATATATTATATGCCTCCAAGTTTTCACCAAAATATCGGACAACTTTTGATTAAGTAAAATGAGAATAAGGTATGCCCTGTATTAATTGTGAACACAGAAGATTGCAGAAGACTAAGAAATTAAGATGGAAAATGGTTTCTTGTGGGAACGAGCTCAAATTATTCTTTTCAGGGAATTAGCCTTTAGTAAGGGGTTCCTAATCTTAACCCTTAGCTCGGGAATTCCAGTCTGCTTTTCTTTCTTTGGGTATTTTCCGGCTTCATAAAACAGATGATGCAGCCTGTTGTCAACATTGGCTGATGCTGAGGCAGCTGAATGGTAATAATAATTATGTTATGGTCCGAACGTTCTGGGGCTCGCTGTTCTGTTCCTGAAAAATACAGAGTCTTTTCCTTCTTTTCGCGCCTGAACCGGCTTTTGGGGCCACCCAGCCTCCCATCCAGTAGATAGTGGGTGATTTTTCGTCGACGGTGAAATTTGACAATTTTCCTCCATATAGTGATGAGGTGAGGCAGAAGGTTTTCTTGTGAACCTTCATGGCATGGCACTGAAATGAGCACAGCAACATGTTCGGTTACTTTTCATAAGGCTCAGAGATTCTTCTTCCTAATAGCTTAGTCATTTGCGGTCAGATCCTGTGGACTGCCTTGAACTTGCCATCGCACAGTGTGACGGCTGCAGAATCCTTTATTGAAGGACGGAGAACGGAAAGCTCATAGTTAGACATCGGGCAGTTTTGTATTTCCAAATTCGATACCTAATGGATTGTACCATCGCAGATGGAATATTCCGAGGGCATATGAATAGTGTCTGCAAATTTATTTGCATGACAATTTGCATTGTAAAATTCATGAAAATTAAAGACGAAGAAGGGTAATAGTCGTAAAAGGGTACTGACATAAGCAGTATTAGACCAGCAGAAGAGAACAAATGCTGCATTCCAGGCTTAACATTGCCAGTAGAATTGACCTTTGGAAGAACATTATGAACGTTTTATGAATGTTAATTTTTAAACGTCTTATATGGCCTCAGGCTATGAATACGTCGAAATATTTTGTAATTTCTGACCAAAAATAATGTTTTGGACAAAATTTGGATGTATGTTCTTAATATATCTACATACCCAATTTCATAACCCTAGACATAAATGATGACTAATTAGGTCGCGATTAATTGTTATTGTTTTATTAAACAGGCCCATGTAATTCGCAAAAAAATATGTCAGATTAGTGGATGGCTCTTCAGTAAGTCAGTTACCGATTACTGTCATAGGCAACCATGGTGACGTTAGTAGCAAAAGTAGTCACAAATGTATGTAGGACGTAATGTAAGGAGCCTCTTATTTTTGTTCCTTTTTGAAATAAACTTGCAACTTCTGCACGAATTTTATTAAAATTTCCCATTATCAAATTGTACGAAAATCCTTCCAATAGGCTTCAATCCATTTCATACGGATGGCGGACGGACCGACAGTCATGACGAAACTAACATTTGCCAAATATGCCGAGCTCACCTAATGTGTACAGTGAGAGTTGTTATATGTTCATTCTTTCCAATTTAAAATATGACAGAGAAAGAAGAAATGAGCAGGGGGAGAGGGGTGCGTTAAGAAACACTACACTTATCAATGTGAAATGGGTAGTCATAAAAGTTTGAAGTTTGAATTCTACTTAATGTTTTAAAAATTTAATGTGTGTCATCCCTGTAGTGTCAGTACATATATATATCAACGAATTGTCAGTCTGTACACAACACTTTTATTATAAAATGCAACACGTTTCGGTCGTATGAAGGACCATCATCAGGCCTTACAAATCAGCTGCACATGAAGAGGAACTGTGTCGGTGTAGCCATATGTTCGTGATGGAACTTTTAGGAAAGATCTGGTCCTTACATATTAGTGTAATCATTTATCTCAGTAATTAACCAAATTTATGCACAAAATTTTTGTTTTACAATAAGTTTATTTCATGCCTCTACATGTTTTGAACACATGTGCTCATCATCAGAAGGTCAAAATTGCATTACACAGCCTCTGGTATCATCACACCTATATGTTGTGATGATACCAGATGCTGTGTAATGCAATTTTGACCTCCTGATGTTGAGCACAAGTGCTCGAAACATGTAGAGGCATGAAATAAACTTATTGTAAAACAAAAATTTTGTGCATCAAGTTGGTTAATTACTGAGATAAATATACTGAGATGCATGGTGAGCAAAACGTCAAAATTAGTGTAATCATGTTTATGAAACGATTTTACAACACGTAAGATTATTGTGAAAAGTTAGAATTTTATTCTTAAGTTTTACCAACTAATAACATTCTACAGTACTTCTACAGATTGTAAAAATATTACATACATGTGATTCTACATATATGTAAGGACCAGATCTTGTCCAAAAGTTCCATCACGAATGTACGGCTACACCTGTAAAATTCCTCTTCATGTACTTCTGAGTTATAAAGTCTGATGGTGGTCCTTTATAGGACCTAAACGTGTAGTTTTTTATAATACAGGTGTTATGTATAGACTGACTAATTCATTGATATATTAAAAAATTTGTTTCTTACCTCACAGAAAACAGCTAATTTTGATTACAAACCAATTAGTTAGTGCTCTTTCGGGAAAAACATTTATGTTTGACAACAACACGAAACCCATACATACACCACGTAGATAAAATTAATGTTTTTTATTGTCGGTACATGTTGTACATGTAGATACCACTTTGTTTCAACACATGAGAAATATTTTTATTAGTTTATTTCCGTCCGTAACTTGAATGTCGGTTATCTTCCTGTTTATCGCACATTCAAAGGCTGAAATGTTGAGCATTCATTTGAACGATATTCTGATTATGCTGGAATCAACGCAGATAGCTTCAAGTAGTCTTAAAAAGTTGACTTATTGCATGATGATAGCGTAATATTGCGTATTTTGCGTCTAAGAAATTCGTGTTTATTTCTCACACGTGAAGCTCTACCTGACAGATTCGACCAGTGTTACAAGGTAACACTGGACTTTTACTGCAAGATGTTTCTCCTTTGATAACAATAATCACACGCACATAACACTAATGACATAAAATCCTTCCGATCGCACTATGTCCCTGGGTTCGACTCAGCCTCTAACGGAAATGAGTGCCAGGAGCATTTCCTAGGGGTAAAGGCGGCCGGTGCGTAAGGCTGGCAACCTTACCACAATCCTGCGCCATTGTCACGAAATCTGGTAACCTTAACTTCCTGGAACCCTCTGGGTCACTCCAGGCCTGTAACGGGACTGCTTTACCTTTTTTACATAACACTAATCGTTTCCTTATACCTCTGTCCGTGACATTTCATTCTCATCTTCATGATATTCTCTGTCGCTGCTTATGGTACTTGCGCTCTTTTCTTAGTTACTGTTTACAGTTTCAGCGTTCTGTCATATTTTCCCGTTCACAGTGCTGCTTGTCTAGCTTGTGTTCTTGTTCAAAAAAGATTTGCTTGAACGCTCAGGTCGCCTTTTTCACTCCCTTTGCTCTTGCAGTGTCTGATTGGCTTCTGCAATTCCGATTTTTGGCTTTCACGGCAAGTGCTGTGTGCTGGATCAGCTTTCTGGGTTAGGCCTCGCAGAGGAAGGAAGATTTCCTGACATTTAGCTAATGTTGCAGAATCCATCTTCCGAGCTCTTAAATCTGGTGGTTGTCGGGAAGGTGGGAAGGTGGGAGGGATGTCATAGATCTGGCAGCGAGCAGTGTGTGGGAGGATAAAGAATCAGACATTCACCTTTCTAAACGCTTCCCATCGATACTCCCAGACGCATTCACCCTGAAGTTGATAACTACGGCGCTTATCGATGTGTTGGAAAATCTTTATTCCTCTATTGGACTCAACCCCGAAAGCTGATACAAAGCAATTTTTGCTGTAATGTCCGTTTGTTTGTTCTGTGGACTCCCGCGCTTCTTTTTAAGTAAAATTATACGGATTAAAATGCTCCCTCCTATGCCTTTTTTTTCTTAAAAAATTCCGATTTTGGACGTGTCCTTGGCGTACCCACGTGACAATATTGATTCTGCTCAGGTTACCCTCGTCTCCTGAATCATTACAAACAGTAGTGTCAAGGTTATGCACTGCACAGTGTACCTTGTCTGACTGAGGTGCGGAAAAGGAAGCAAAAAACTCAGCTCTTGTCATCTGACGTATGCCTGCTACGTTCAAACCTCCGTTCTACTGGGGTTTTCAATTGCCACAAAGTGTTTCGACCACTGCAACTGCTTGCCTTCAGCATCATTAAATCCATCTGTTGACAGTAAGGCACACGAATCCTTCGAAATTAAACAGATCATAGATTAAATGAATTTCTAGCGCTTGTTCGTAAAGCAGTATGTTGCACTTTCGGTACTGTGGAACATTCCTGAATCTTGGCAGTACGTGAACAAGAACAGGGACCGCGTTACATTTATCTGACAAATTTATCTGCTTACAGTCTGGTTTCACAGAACTTACGGAAGACTTATTTTTACAAGAAGCACTGTTGCATTCTGCAAATAAATAAATGAGAATTAAGAGGCAGCTGGTATTTCACGGTCATCATATTACCGCATTAGCACGTTGGCGCCCTCAGCCTCCATCTGCTTCGAAGTTTGGAATAATGGTGTTACATAACGGCGTTCGTGGCGCTGAGGTCTCGTCATGTCTGATACATCTAGGTACTTGCAAGTTTGCACTATCGCTTGAGATGAATGGTAACAAATAAAGAAACAAACAAAACAGCTAAATTCAAGGGGCGGAGTCCGTCTTCAGAAATTATTATTTTCTCAGCTGTTATGAATGAATACGCCTTATATGAAACCTCATTTCATTACCTTATTCACACGAGCCCAATGCTACTCCCCACCCTCAGTCAAAATAATTTAGTCTTTCAATGCATTTTCTTATGTTACTACCTCAAGTTCAAATAAAGAAATTCACACTTGAATAGAGTCTGAAATGTCAATGGAAAATTAATTCATGAATGAAATGCGAAGTACGTCGGCCATTACTGCATTGTACACTTTCCTTTGCTTTTAGAGCAGTTTGAAGTGATACGGTCAGAAGAATAACACGTTTGAGCAAGAAAGAGTGTACGGTTATGGGCCGTAGTGGTTTTGGGGCGACCCTCTGAATATTAATATTTTGTAGCTTGAAACAGATCTAAATAATATTTAAAATTTAAGTTCCCCTTCGTTTCTTGCTAGAGAGACATTTCATGTCCATAATAAAAACCAACCTCTTATTTCTGCTTAGGGAAATAGGGATAATCAGATAAAGCACAAAACTACTGTATACGCCGTGTGGACACTGCAGGTGTGCTGACTGGAATCATAGGTGCGGATGCTTTAGTTGTGATTCAGATTTTTATTTGCTGTTATTTTTTATTTATACGGTATAAGTTAACTGGGATTTTATAGTGTGAATTGTGAATACTGTTCCTTCTTTAAAGTTTTACTTAGTAAGACTTTGAAAGAAAACTGCGAAGAATGAGTTTATCTTGTAGTTACTGCTGACTCTGAGTCATTGCGTGGAGCTGTCTGTCACCATTTAATGCATATGTAAGGTAAAGGTAAAGCAGTCCCATTACAGGCCTGGAGTGGCCTAGATGTTTCCAGGAAGTTAAGGTTCCCAGTTTATATGACAACGGCACAGGATGGTGGTAAATTTGTCAGTCCTACGCACCGGCCGCCTTTACCCCGAGGAAATTCTCATGGTACTCATTTCTGTGAGAGGCTGAGTCGACCTCAGGGCCATAATGCGATCGGAAGGATGTCAATGAAAAATCCAATGACACCAGCTGGGATCAAACCAGCGACCTTCCCATTTGTAGCACAGCACCTTAACCACTGTGCTACCGCGGTCCTCTTAATGCATGTGTACCGACAATTAAGGACAAAGGAAATATTGATAGACTGAAAGTCGAAAGTATCACTTTGATGCTGTTACTTTGTGAGATAAAGTGGAGTGTAAATAGCAATGGCCATTAGAACAAGCTGTATTTTTTATTATTTTTTTCTGAGGTATTTCTGGCCTCCTGTTTTTCATTATGCGAATACAACTAACCTTCTGTAAGACAGCACACCTACCAATTCTACGTTTTGTTTATTCAGTGTGTGTAATACATACATGTTTCAAACGATTCTTGTGATCATCGACGATCATGTCCCTCTCAAGCAATACACAAGTGGTCTCTGCTATGGCAACAAAGTGTTTTACTTGTGAAGAAGGAACTGAATTTTTAATAGCATAAGAAAGAGTTGAGGCGTCAAAAGCATACTGTAAGATGAAATAAGTCTGCATTTTCTTTTTAACATCTGCAGAATCTGCGCCACGAGGCCTGAGGTGCTGGCGCTTGTAAAAAATCCGGACCCTCCCTGTATAGAATTTTCATTCGGGTTCTAATCATGTTTGTTTTAGTAATTATCTGTCATGTTATGTCAGTACGACGCAAAGTTTCCATTAAAGCTTTAGGTATTTTATGGGTGTGCTTTTATTTATACGAAACTTCCTGATGCTCTTGTACCTTCTCCAGGAACATGCCCACAGTGTGTGACGCTCTTCCCAATATTATGTTACCAGGATAATAAGGAACTGCATACGATATTTGAGGTCCTCACGGTGGTTAAAATTAAGCTTACGTCTTCTGGGATGTGGTACTATGTAAATTGGTAAACAACGACATTTTGGAGGAATCTACTGCATCCATATTAAGGATAAAACAATTTTCGGAAGAATATGATGCCTTCGTTGCTGGCAGTGGAAGCAGCAGGTTCATCCGAAACTCCATACCTTTCTGCCAGGCTCCAAGGCGTTACATCCCTGAAGACCATCTTCCTTGGAACTTCACAATTCATTATTCATACCAAATTTTATTAGGGCGGTGAAATCAGTGAAGACATGTAGCACGCCCTCGAAAGCTCACACGTTCACATATCTGGTAGTATAATTAGAAATCAAGAGACGACTTAGCTAGTTACGCTTAGATAGAGCGTACTGTGAGGAATAAAAGAAGGTAGTGTGACAGACAAAGGAGGCTTTGTGTGCCAGATCGGGGAGGCAGAGACTGAGAATCGAGGTTAGTCAGTCTGTTTGTAAGAGTAACAAGGAAAATATATGTGTTATTAAGGTAACATCAGTTTTCTTACGCAGAGGAAGATCTCCCACACAACCTGCTTCGTGAGATGAAAGAGTTCAGGATGGCAGGCTGCATTACCTGGCTCGGAACCGTGTCCAATGAGGGGCTCCTGCATATACCATAATACAACGTATGTTTCAATAAATGTTTGGGGTATATTAACATACTGAATGAATATTTTGCTCCCTAAAAGGACTTTTCTGCGTGGAGTTACGTTTATACGTGTTGTGATAGAGATGGTAAATCTTTTGGGACATCACCAGCCAGTTTTGCTTAGTTCTGTTTTTAAAATCTAAAACAATTCCTCTTGAAGTCTGAGTATTGTCAATTTAAGGTAATTATTCTGTATATTCTTGAACTTGGAGAAGGAAAATAGGGATTTAGCTGGATCAGGATATTTTCTAAAGGCAGTTTACTCTGTAAAGTGAACACTGTAGATGACAAAATGATTCTTTCAACAACCAAAGATTGTGAACTTTCGAGGAAAGTTATAACTTATCCGCAGGAATTGTGGCTTCGAAGCTCTTTAAATGATCCCAATGTTATTACATCCTTATGTCGTTTCGTGATCCTGTGTTTTAAATGGCTCCATTTGTGCCATGCATTATAAGGAGTAGGTAGGATTTCCTTTTTGTTGCTACATGCAGCCTTGTTCAGTATAAAGAAAACTGACGATTTACACGATTTCTAGACTTGATTGCTGCGTGGATGTAGTCTACCGTCTAGCACTCTGCACTGAATACGGCGTGTGCAAAAAGTGGATCTGTTTCTACCCTCAGGTGACAAGATGCGGTGGCAAGTAATCAGGTGGTTCTGACAGGATATGCTCCGTTCAATCCACAATTTGTTTTACAAAACTCCCTATTCTTTTCAGTACAGGAAATGATAGACAAATTCCATGCACAAAGCAATGTTAAGAATTTTGGTTTTTGTTTGTTTGGTGTATTTTCTTCGGCTTTAAACGGTGAGGTATAAGCTGTTGTGGGTTATATAAGTTAAAAGCCGTATATTTGCGTCTAGGTTTGGGTAAAAAACAATAAAATTGTCTTGTTACGATGACAGTGCATTACCTAACGAACGAGGAGAATTAAAGGCAGTAAAGCGAGGCTCCTTTTTAAATATGGCTGAAGTCTATAGACAAGGGGTGTGGGAAGTTTTGAAGGCTGCTAGAATGAAAGGTATTATTTTTGTTATTAAGTTTATTTTTTCCCCAAAAAGAACAAGTTAGAAATATGCGATTATTTGTGCCTGATGGATTTATATAAGAATATTATACTGTTGTTTTGACTGTTGCATGTTTTTGAGAATTTGTCTTCAACGTTTGTCCAGTGCAATAATTTGAATTTAATTTCAAAGTCTTCGAAAATTTTTTGGTGGTTCTCTGGAGTTCTTTTAAGCAAGCATGGAGATTACTTCTCCTATAGTTCGCGAAATCTCCATTATATAGAAATAATAGCCTCAGCTTGCAGTTAGTACGTCTTCACGTTGTTCCCACTTAACCTTTCTTGACTGCGTCACACTTCTTTCTACACAGGGGTTTTGCGAGTATTTGTTTCCTTGTATCATAAGTCTGGTGTCCTCGAAGAACCATGTGTGTACATAGCGAGGGGAACAAACAAAATAGTACCCTGTTAGAGAATGAGTTGAATAACTTATGTAAACCTCCAACTTATGATTTAAAGAGCAGTTTATGGTCATACATACGTAATATTTGAATGTTTTGTTATCTGGTCTTAAGTTTAATTTCGGTCAACTTTTGACCTAGAGAATTACAGATATGCCTAAATGAAATAGTGCCAGAAATGGAGAGTTTAGCGCCCCAAGTGCTTGTTTTACCATAATGACTTTACGAAAGTTACCACAGCACACAATCTTCAGTTACCTCCTGCCGCACCCTGTCCTCACTGCATAAGTTTATAAGGTCCATCTCAATTCTGACAAACTTTATACGTTACTAAGTTGTTGAAGAATAAAAGACCAACTTCATGTCACTTTCTATTTTATTTCACTTCTTATGTGCTCAACGTGTTTCGGACATGTATATACCCATCATCAGGAGCTTGCGACTATTCTGTTGAATTACCACATTGGTCGTATTGTTCTGTAAAGACGGAGGATTTAGCATTAGCGTA
>Ga0136643_10016466_pt1 | contig 11115 bp, 10 predicted proteins | sample TergutLab28metaG_FD_96883 | JGI IMG/M metagenome (GOLD analysis project Ga0136643, IMG submission 96883) | Labiotermes labralis P1 segment gut microbial communities from Petit-Saut dam, French Guiana - Lab288 P1 (version 3) (version 3) | ecosystem: Host-associated > Arthropoda: Insects >... | reverse complement strand
GAAACTGAGTGCCTGGACCATGAGCAGTTTAGAAGTCCTACACCCTCCATCAACTGTGAAATAGCTGGTTGTAGTTCAAGAACAACACCTTCACCTGCTAGACAAACATCAACACCTTCACCTGCTTATCCTCAAACATCAACACCTTCACCTGTTACGCTGTTCTATCCATCAACTGTTCAAAATCAGGTGCAAGAAAATACTTCAAATACAACGTATGGAAATGCAGGACTGCTTGACGGTGCAACTTACTTTCATCAATTATAGTAACCCATATGTGTCATTTTTAGACAATGTGTCAATTAATAAAAATCACAAATAAACGATGTGTTTTCTTACCTTAAACAAAGAGCTAGTCATCCCTCTGCTGCTGTAGTTCACGTCCTTTTCAATGTCGTCCTTGATAGGTGACAAAAGTTGTTCAAACTGATTACTACTCATTCGAAAATATTCTTTGAATTTAGCTTCATCTTGACGTAACTGTTTCATCTGGTGATGAAATTCACCAAACTCTCTTCTTTTCATGTTAACTTCGTGTACCCACTTTGTTTCACGTTTATTACCCACTGCATATAATAACAAAACCTCATTGTCACTGTCGTCACTTTCCCAGGGCAACCTACCCACCAACATCTTGTACAAGTGACAATAGAAAAAAAAATCTGTTACTTTTCTCGGCTGTCTCGTACGAATTGCAGCCAGTGTGGCCATTTGGTGTAGCAAACATAGAGTACAAGGCATACATAGCGTAGCGCTGTGTTTGACCTCAGCCTACTTCATGCACATTCACGATGGTAGTAGCAGTTTCCTCTAACATGGAAGTATATTTTTACCATATGGCATCACATCCCTAAGCCGCTGTTCTTAACTGGTAAGTTGATTTTGTTTTCTTTTTGACCCAGTCCAAAAGAAAATATGATAAATCCACCCTTTCCCTGACACCTTGAAAGCTTATATACTAATCTTCCAAGAAAAAAGATTATGTGCAATATAATTACAGTCATGCAAAGCTCTGTTTCTAGGGCAACCAGTACCATGGGCAATAGACTTGAAATTGTATTGGTATGTTACAAAAACCTTTTGTTGACAGCGTGTGCCAACAAGTAACAGATTATTTTGCTATAGTAATACGAATTATTATTTTTTGAGGGAATTAAAATTTAATCACTGTATCTGAATCACTGGATTTCACTACTGTCTAATATTTGAGAGGCTGACCCTTGGCCCAGCAGCTAGCTAAAAATTTCCAGAGGTCCTTGAAATAATTACTGTCATAGGCCATAACCACCTCCTTCCACATATGTCCTAATTAATATTTAAAATCGTTTTCCCATTTGTCACTACATAACCCATGCAGTTTAGAAAAATTCATTGATTAAGCTCGGATAGAAACAACATGTACACCAAAATCACGAACTTAAAGACAACTCTGCAGGGATAAAATTCTTTTAAAAAGCAATATTCCAACACAGTTTAATATAACATTTTACCCATTAAGGGGGTGAATAAATTTGGACAAAGGATATTTGTGTACATTTTAAGGAAAGGGTAAAGGTACAGTGGATGACTGAAATTTTGATTTTATAAAGTTCATAATTAAAATCCTTCGTCATTGATATAAACTTCATGCCAATGGCAAATCTTCTTCAGTTATGAATCTGACTCCAATATGAACACACAAATTAGGTTAAACTGGACTCGATATGGAACTCAAATTGTGGACACAAAAAACTCAAATAGAAAATGGCCAAGGAAACTTCTCAGAAAGTGGTCACTTGGAAGACTTACAGGAGGATGAAAGATAATATTAAAGCCAGTCTTAGGAAAATAACTGTGTGGTTGGGAAGCAGATCCTTTATGACCAAGGGTAGTGCTGAATATCCAAGTTCTGTTACCAGAGAGTGAGTCTGTATGCATAGGTAGTGTTAACAGGCTGACAACTTTTATCAGTACATAGGTGTGGAATACTGTATAAGTACTACCTTCATACCTGAAGACTGGTCTAAAGTGTTGCTGTACTCCACGAATGTTTTGTCTACTTATTCTCACGTACAACCACATATCACAGCAACATACATAATATCACATTACAATAAATGGAAGAAGAAACATTTACGGTTAAAGTCAGTTTCCCCTGACATACTGACTTCAATAGTCAATTTTCCTTCTTACCTTCAATTATTCACTAGTCAAACGAATGATGATATACAGTGTCAAGTATAATGAGATTGTGATTATGAACTTTGTAGGCAATTTCTGTTACCGTATGTGTCAACATACTATCAAAAATTTGCTACATAAACTAGGGAAATATGAAAAATCCCACCCAGGACAGTTGGTAACCCAGCCAAGATCTTAAATAGGTACAACATGAAGAAAGTGTTCACCTGTCTCTTTGGTTCTTTGATTCATCTCTCTAATTTTTGCACACACTTCATAATACAGTAAGAACTAAAAGAATAAGATGATATCTTCTAAAAAATTACTTTTACAGAAACAGAGGTTACAGAGTATGCTCATAAAGAACCGTAGGTTTAGAGAAATGATTACTGTGACACCTGCAGGTGCTTGGTATTTATACAGAAATTGAAAATGGCACCCTTATATCAAATAACAACTGTTTACTAACACAAAACTGGAAACAGTAGTCTGGTCTCAAATAATATTCACGTACTACTACAGAAATTATGGGTAGTGGCCAGACACACAAAAATTGTATAACAGTGACTTGTCTAAATTGCTAGCTGCTAGCATTGACATTTTAATAGTGTCACAGTCAGCCCAGTTTAATACAGTAATTGTAAACAGTGGTCCAATTTCCAGTACAAATCCAGATACACACACAAACTGTAAACACTGACATGGACATACATACCTGCAATAAAGCTATGAAGATTGTTGCAGTTGCGAACGTGATAGCACTCTGCCCTACAACAAACGCCAGTCTATTTATGCAGCCATTGGCAAATATATAGTCACATTCCTGCAGGCAGCAAGAGTCTGGCACTGTGATGTTGTCACGAACTACTAATGTTGTGACCTCTGTTCCATGATCAAGTTTTCCATCCCAGTCACGATAATCTTCCAGCCCACAACATTGCAGCTGTCAACAACAACACATTCTTACTTAGAAACAACCAATGAAAGATGTTCTGTTACCAAATGTTGTGGTTGAGTGATGTATTGGGAGGTTCCACGTATGACTGTTGGCCTGGAGATCGTTTATTCCCCGAGACTCTGTAGTTTTCTGTAGTCCCTTCTTGTAAATGCTAGGCTAGTACCTTCAACTAGGCCTCAGCAGTTTTCTAAAAGTGTTGAAGATCAGGTTATGCAAAGAATAACTTTGCCATTCTTTTGTGAAAGTGTCAACCCTGGAGGAAAGTTAATAAATTATAATTATGATTGAAGATTCATATTGTGATCTTCTGGGTTTGTCCTGAAGACAAATGGAGTACGATGATCAGAAATGATAATACCAATCAGGCTGCATGGTGTCACAACTCAGAAATCCACAACATGGATAAATTTAACATATTTGGAAACAGAGTGCCCAGAAAAATATCTAGCATTAAGGAGGAAGAAATAAGTGAGCAGGTGAATTTATTACATAAGGACATTAAGTGGATCTACAGTTCACCATGTAGTAAGGTAATGAAATCTAGGAGGCTTCAATGTGCTAGACATGCAGCAAGAATTGTGGAGAAATGAGGAAGTCATATTGAATAGATGTCTTGGAAGTAGCCTGTTGAGAAATCAAGACAATGTGACATGGTTAACATTAAGGTATACCTACGGGAAGTAGGTTGTGAGGATGGGAGGCGAGAGTGACCGAAAGCTTGGCATGTTCAAATCACACCACTTCAAGTGAGTGTGAGGCAGTGATTTCATATACTTTCAATAAAAAACAACAGTGGCGGCGGCGATGAAGGTGATGATAACATCCATATAATAACAACAACAACAACAATAATAATAATAATAATAATATAATGGCTCAATGGGTGTGGGAGAGGTGGTTTATTTGTAAGGGATTGATCCTGCACTGGTCCTCACCAATCCAGGTGTGCAACAGTGCAACTTGAGGCACAAGCCATTCACGTCCCTGCATACAAGACCGTCTGTGCATAGTGATTACATCTGACCAGAGGTGAGCCTGTTTAAATGAAACACAGTGAATCTAGAGGATTAAACCTAAAAAAAAAAAATGTTCCTGAGTCCAAGGTGTAAACAACCATGCTGAAGGACTGCAGAAGCATCTGAGATGGAAGTTTAGAAGCCATGAACGGTGAAATCTGGGCACCTGGTGAACCCAGTGTCACAAAGCCTTAGTGTGGCAAGTGGGGCTCTGCCACACTGGACTTCATAACTACTCATGGGACAGAGCAGGAAAACAACAATGAGAAAAATAATCCAAGAAATACAAATGAGCAGCAGCTATTCTTGGAGACCATGAACAGAAAATTTAGGAGTAAACAGAAACCGAGTACTTCTAGAACTGAGGAAAGTTACTGCAATGAGGAAACTCAAAGCGGACCATCCACTCATAGTCAAAGCCACCAAGCCCTAAACATGTTAAAAAATAACAGAGGTAAAACAAAATATGGCTTGGACAAGGGAAGAAATAAGAGAAATTATATGGTGCACTGCAGAAAGTATCTCACAGACAGCTACAACAGGTCTTAATCTTAGTAATTAACCAACTTGATGCTCAAAATCTAGTTTCACAATAAGTTTATTATATGCCTCTACATGTTTTGAACACTATGTGCTCATCATCAGGAGGTCAAAATTGTATTATACGGCATCTGGTATCATCACACTTGTAGGTGTCTTCTCTCAACCTGTGCACGGGACGGCCACCTACAGGTGTGATGATAACAGATGCTGTATAATACAATTTTGACCTCCTGATGATGAGCACATAGTGCTTGAAACATGTAGAGGCAAATAATAAACTTATTATAAAACAAGATTTTGTGCATCAAGTTGGTTAATTACTAAGATTATACTGAGATGCACAGTCAGCAAAACATCAAAAGCTACAACAAGGTGTATGAAATATGGAGACAATGAAATCCAGACTGGAGGATGTACATGGATGGAAAGAAACTCATAAACCAGAACAAATGTATCATGATGAACAAAAGATCATAGAGATGGAGATTGAAGAAACAAAGAACGAACTGCAAGACGATCAAAGATGTTACATAAATGAAAGTGGGGGAGAACAGCTAGAACAGTTTTGCACCATGTTTGCTGGAGTGCAGAAGCAGAATTTAGCATCAAAAACAGAAGAGAAATGGAAAATCATTAACAAATGGATATCAGTAAATTAAAGGAGTAATTGGTAGTGCATATTATCAGGTGACACATATAGAAATTAACAAAAGACTAAGACTGCAGAAAATACAAAGTATATTTAATATAAAAGAAACAATGAAAATTACTACTGAAGCAACAGCAGAGATACTAAAAGATAAAGATCTGAATCTGACTGAGATAAACCACCTTATCTATGCAGCAGCAACAGTCATTACAGCAGAAGTAAATGGAACAGGATGCTACAAATTAGAAACTCACAATCCAAAAACACCTCCATTGGTTACACGCACACAGGAGAGTATAAATGGCATCAGAACAGATCTATCAACTTTGGGAGAAATAAAAAGAGATGAGATGAAGACACAGAATATGAAAAGAAAATGATTACTTGGGAAATATAACATAGAGAAGGAGGAAAATTTGGATCAAATGATTGAAGAGCTCAAACAAAAACTATTAGCAGAGACGCAATAATTTTCTAGATACAGGAAAAGACAAAACCAGTACTATCAAAATAAAATGTGTAGAACAGACTGCAAGAAATTTTACAACCTTCTTAGACAGAAAAAAACCAATGTGAAAAGTGAAGCAACTAAACAAGAAATAGAGAACTTTTGGAAAGAAATATTTGGAAAAAAAGTTCAACACAATGAAGAAACTTACTGGATCAAAACCCATTGCCAACAGAATCCCAGTATGGAATGAAGCCCACTATATGAAATTGGGGTCACTGAGGTACTAAGAACAAAGGTAAATTGGAAAGCTACTGGCAGAGACCAAATGGCAAATTTTTGGCTCAAACAACTTACAGCAACACACACATGTCTAGCACCCCTTTTCAACAATCTGATTAAGGAAGTTCAAATGCCAGACTGACTAACGACAGGCACAACAGTTCTCATTCCGAAGCAAGAAAACACTGAAAGAACAAAGAATTACAGACCTATAACATGCCTGCCCACAATGTACATAACCATTATGTCTATCATAAGCAAACGAATACAAATGTATATTGATGACAAAAATTTGATGCATAAAGAATAGAAAGGGTGCTGTAGAGGTCTGAAAGGATGCAAAGATTAGTTACTAATACCAAAATTGATATTACAGGAATGTAAGAGCAGGAAGAAAAATGTATGCATGGCATGGACAGATTATCAGAAAGCTTTTGACAGTGTGCCTCACAGTTGGATAATAAATTTTTGAGTTAATTGGGATAAATAATACAATAATATCTTTTACTAATAAAGCCATGAGTTACTGGAAGACAAACATGTGCCTACATACAGAAGGGAAGATAACAGAAACTGAAGATTTAGAAATACAATGTGGAATATTTCAAGGAGACTCATTATCACCACAGCTATTTTGCATTGGTTTAATCCCCTTCACACAGCAGTTGAACAAGCTAAACACAGGATATGAAAAACACACAACAAAAACAAAAATATCACATTTATTTTACATGGATGATTTGAAGCTGATAGGTAAAACAGAGGAAGAATAAAAACAAGTGCAAGTAGTTAGAACCTTCAGTGATAATATCCATATGAAATTTGGACTTAAAAATTGTGCATAGATTTTACATAAGAGAGGAAAATTAGTTCAATCACGAAATATAATACTTGAATTCAACAGAGTAATACAAGAGCTCGAACAGGGAAAAACATACAAGTACCTAGGGATTGAAAAAAGTGAGGGCATACAACATCAACACATGAAAAACAGATTGATGAAGGAATACACCAGGAGATTAAGAATAATACTGAAAAAAATTGAAGCAACTGGAGCAGTAGTTGTTCCAGTATTAAGACACAGTTTTTTTTTATTATTAATTGGGGATTAGAAGACATAAGAAAAATTGAGAGGAAAACTAGCAAAGTACTAACAATATATAAAATGCATCATCCAAAAGCTGATACATATAGACTACATGTGAAAAGGAAAGGAGGAAGAAGAGGACTGTTCATCAAACTTAAGTGAAACATAATGCAAAGGTAATCAATACTGCAGAATATTTAAACACAAAATGTAGAAAAGACCAGTTAGTAAAAATTGTTAAAAGTCACGAAAGCAATCAACCAAACATGAAATCAACAAAGTGGCAGCAAAGGTTGCAGAAGAATTAAACCAATCAAATGAAGACAGTGAAACAAGCTAGGAATGCATAAACACACAAAAGCAAAATTAAGAGATTCCTGAAAGAGAAAATGGTAAAGAAAAGTAATGCATGGCCAGTACATTAGAAGTATGGATATGCAGATTATTAGTGAAGAAGTCATGTTCCTCTAGCTGTTGAGGGGAGACCTGAAAGGAGCAACTGAAAATGAAATAATAGCAGCACAAGATCAGGCATTACAAACCAATTATGATTCGACAAAAATATTACAAACAGAAACAGATAGCAATGCAGACTCTGTAAACAATCTGATGAGACAGTGGAACACATCATATCAGCATGTTTAATATTGGCAAAAGAAAAATATATAAAAAGACATGATAGAGTGTGTGCTCAACTACACCTTAACATATGCAAGGGAACTGGGGTAAAATTAGACAACAAATATTTGTATGATCATGTACCATAATCAGTCAAAACAAGTCATGAAGGTAAGGTTACTATATTATGGAACCAACAAGTGCAAACCAACAGAACTATTCCCAACAAAAAACCGGACATCACAATCCATGATAGTAAACAAGGAACATGCATGTTTATAGACACTGCAATTCCTGGAGACAGAAATGTGATCAAGATAAAAGCTGAGAATATTTTAAAATATAAAGACCTGATAATATAAATTTAGCGCATGTGGAATGTGAAAGCAAAAGTGATGCCAGTAATAACAGGGGCAACTGGAGCCATTTTAAAATCAATCAGACAATACCTGAGCAATATACCAGGAAAGCACAAAATTAAGGACTTGCAAAAATTACTGTATTGAGCACTGCACACATACTGCGGAAAGTGCTAATGTAAAAGTACAAAACATATTTCATGGGCAAAATATCGTTACATGTAGCACAAATTGTAAATACAGAAAAGCTGCAGCACTATATACCCTTTAAACATGGTTTGTTTCAGGTATATAATTGTAAATACCCTACATAAAGGTGATGACAAGGAATGATGATGATGATGATGATGATAATAATAATAAGGAAACATGGAAATAAATTGCAATTGCAATTTTATTCATAAGGACAAAAAATTAATTTTGTTTATATGACATTCGTTTCCATTTACCAGTAATCATTGAAAGAATTTCTGAGAAATAGACATTTAATGCTTATTTCAGAGGTTCAAATTAAATCTTCATTTATTGCATTCTGGGAGTACTGGATTCACATTCAACTTGTTACTTTTAACATGGGGCAATGAATGAACTTCATACAGCAAGCATCAGAATTATGTATAGTTGGTACTACCGTTTTTAACCTTACAGCCATGCAGAAAATATTTTCTTACTTGTACTTTAAACTACACAAAAATCAGCTCTAATTTAGTCCTCATACTGTCAAAATTCATAACAGTGTAGCACCCATTAAACTTAGCTTAATTATGTGGGACATAGAAGTATAGACTTGAGGAATGCAAGGAATACTATAACTTAGAAATGTCTATAACATACTTTATTCTGCATGAAGTCAATAGCTGTAGCAATTTCGGGGTCTGAGCTATAGTACTGCATTGAAGTGTTCACTCTGCTCACAAGATATTCTTCTAAACCATCCTTCAATACGTAGCCAGCAATTCCAGCAGCCAGTTCCAATACAAATACTATGGCAAGCAACACTGCAAACTGGCAGAAAGAAATATAAGAAACTCATTTTGAAAAAAGTAGTAGCTTGGAATAATCAAGTAACATTTTACAAACATGAATGATGTTAAAAAAATATACAGTATTAGTCTAACAACTATAGAATAAGAATAGAACAGAATTATGCATATGGTGGAGATGCATGAAGGTTGTACAGATAATCAGTTATGCAACCTTGTAGTACAAAATGTTAATTTACGATATGTAACTGTTCCTTGGTGAGATGTTGATTTATCCAGCAAATTTGAGGTTTATCACTACTCTTTAGATTCTGTTTTTGACATATAAATTTTTGGGTATCTGAAATGAATTGTCTACCATTTTTTAAACACTGGAACCTATTTTGAACAACTATAAAGCCCATACTTGGTAGTACAATATTTTGATAAATTGTAATTTGTGTCAAACACTGCAGCTAGTTCCATACCACATAAACAGAAGTTATATTCAGCACCTTCCAAGCAATGAACAAGCGATATTATTTAAAAAAAAAAAACTCTTTTGCCCCTTCTTAATAACAAAAAAAAAAACCAACAATGGCACAAATAAAACAACTCCTAATAAAAATAATTAAAACAAAAATACAAAGCAGTAAGTAATCACCAAATATAACTCAAATAAAAAACACACAATAACCAATAAAACCGCACTAGTAACAAAAAAAATATACATACAAATTACAAACCCTTAAACAATGGATATAAATAATTTGAGTCTGTAATCCAACAATCCTAAACTTATGTTTTTTTATTTATAGATAAGTTTAGGATTGTTGGATTACAGGCTTTATGTACATAATCCATTCTTAAAAATAAGATTGTATACATATAAGATGAATAATTACCAATAAATCTATTTATTGGTATCTATAAATAAAAAAATATAAGTTTAGGATTGTTGGATTACAGGCCCAAATTATTTATATACATTGTTTAAGGGTTTGTAATTTGTATGTATATTTTTTTGTAACTAGTGCGGTTTTGATGGTTATTGTGCCTTTTTTTTTTTGAGTTTTATTTGGTAATTGCTTACTGCTTTGTATTTTTGTTTTAATTATTTTTATTATGAGTTGTTTTATTTGCGCCATTGTTGGTTTATTTGTGTTATTAAAAAAGGGCAAAAGAGTTGGGTTGAATCAGTTTTTTTCTTGTTTGGTGCTGTGCAAGGTAAAAAAATGTTGTGATAACTGTCAACATTTAATACTTTTCTTTGCTTTTGAACAGCATTAAAATGTGTATTAATACAGAAATGAACTAACAGAAGGTGTCCTTAAATATGCAATAATGAATAATGATTTGGAAAGTTTGAAGATACTTTCATAAAGTGGTGAACTCACTATCATGATCATGCAGGTACTCTCCCGAGCAGCTCCACAACATCCAAAGAATGCCACTATAAACACAATGCATCCTACGGCAATCAGTAAATTTGCTGGAGAGAAAAACCTGTCTTCCAGGAAGGAGTCAAAATGGTTATAAATAGCATGGATGGTTGTGCCAAGGCCAATTATTAATATTCCAGACATCTGTGAACATACACAACATCTGTTAGTTTCAAAGACTCATTTTTGTCCTAAGAAATTCCCTCTGTCATCAAAGAAAATGAGGGTCTTGCTATATGAATAAAGATAGAGAATGATAAACTACACTTAATCAGTTGTATTGTACCAGCTGCTACTGCATGTACATACATACGTACATATTTCGTAGGTCCACAAATTCTGTCATACAACAGTCAGACATGAAACTAGTCAGAAAAAAATATATAACACACAAAACAAATCACACAATACAATACAAATTAACAGATGTCAATACTACAGTCTCCAAAATCAAATACTGTGCATAATAGAAGAATAAAACAATACAGTACAAATTAACAGATGTCAATACTACAGTCTCCAAAATCAAATACTGTGCATAACAGAAGAATAAAACAATACAGTACAAATTAACAGATGTCAATACTACAG
>Ga0136643_10016465_pt1 | contig 11116 bp, 9 predicted proteins | sample TergutLab28metaG_FD_96883 | JGI IMG/M metagenome (GOLD analysis project Ga0136643, IMG submission 96883) | Labiotermes labralis P1 segment gut microbial communities from Petit-Saut dam, French Guiana - Lab288 P1 (version 3) (version 3) | ecosystem: Host-associated > Arthropoda: Insects >... | reverse complement strand
TTTTTTTTGCAAGGCAAGGCGCCGAAGGAAATTCACACCATTCTGACAGAAACATTAGCTTGTTTCCTTCCTGGTCGGGCTAAGGACTTATCAGCACCCCTGTACAAGTCGCGCCTTCGTGCTAGGAACTACACACTATTAATAATAACAACGTTTTACAAGTAGCTACTCTTTGCCTCGAAGTCCTGTAATTCCCGTGTTATTTTTTGGTTTCGGGTAATCAGGGTTGCTAGTTCCTGATACGGAAAAAGACATATAGAGGTAACATGACGTGCTTACCCTGCTGGCTGTCCCCGAGTTGCACTCGGATATCGAGAAGGTGTCGACCACAGAATCAAAGCGGACCAACTTCTTCGGTAGAGGCTTCTTGCGGGGACAAAGCGAGCACATGGCTGTGGGGGGCATAGCGGACCACACTCGGCACTGTCTCCACTGTTTCGCCACTTGTATGTTTTAATGTCTTGGCGCTCGCGGAGATTCGATATGAAGTCCTCATAGAAGTCACTTAATTCGCCAGAAGTACTTCGTTCGTTGTACAGTCTGACAGTCACAGCAGGCAAAATCGTTCTACCGTGAGTCAGTTCTTCTTCTGATTTAGACAGCAGACGATCTGGTGTTTGACGGCGTGCGAGTGACGAAACACACGTTCTAATACCTACAAACAGCTACACGGACAAGGCGCACTAGGTGTTCCCACAAACTTACGGCTCTGAATTATACATTCTCTTGAACTGTCCATAAGTCATAACAAATTCGCTGAATTTCACACTTTACAGTGGCTGGTTTCAGTCAGAGAAGAACTGTAATTCCATAATATAACACAAAACCCTCAACATATATCGCAGCAATTTTCTCGCGCACGACACCCACAAGATACAATTACCTCAATATCTTGCGTGTATATGACACCTCTGGATATATCACCTGCATGCACTATATATATATATACATATATATATATATATATATATATATATTCCTAGTCACGTACGCCCCTATCTGACACATAACATAATTCAATATACATTTTTCTACCTTACACAATGACCGGTTCCAAGAAACGTGCATAAGGAACACGCAGCTTGATGGCAAACTACTGGACGTCTGCTACTCAATACTTTGGCGAGGGGTTTCAAACACGCGGCCCGCTAGTTAATTTCCTGGGAGCCCCTCATTCACATTATTCCAATCACAGGATGTGGCCAGGCGCATGTCGACAATTTTTTAATTTAAAACGTGTTTCGTCACGGTCAACCGGCTCAAAACGTTGGTTATTTCACCTACGTTACCGCGCAATATGTCAGGAGAGACATAAATGTAATATTTTTTTTAAATTCAATTACATGAGAAGAAACTTACGGTTTGATACGAACTTCACACTCCTACAGATGTAATTAAATACACGTATAACGATATAGGAGATTCGGGAACGGCAAGAATAAGAAAATATGAAGGAGGAAGAGTAATTTAATTAATGGTAACCGAACATACCAACAGCTATTTTTTCACGACAAACTTAAACCCGTAACAATCCTAATACAATGCCACACAAATTACCGGCACTTTACCGCCTTGGGTTTCAGCTGCTTCATTCTAATGTGCACGTCTGCCGGGTTTTAGCCGCGCTGTACATTCGCGTGCCAAGAAGCACTCACGCAATTAGGCTACGTCACTGTTCAAATTTACGACTGTCTACAAGAAGCCATATACTGAAATAATAATGACTGAATATTCAGAGAAGATACTTCATAATAAAATTGCCCAACAACTAAGACAGTTAAACATGCTACCACGAATCAACCTTCAGCAAGAACAATTTTCCCACACGTGTTACCGATGTGTTTTCTTTTTTACAGATACTGCTGCAGTATGAACTTAGTAAAAAGTTAGGCCATTAGCCTTTTAATTAGTTATTCTTCCAGAACTGCCAAAATTATTTTCCCTTCTCCTGTAACACAAGGCTGAATCCGAAGTCTTTTCCCAAGCGGTCTGAACACACCAATAACATTCACGTGTTCCATACAAACTGAGGAGATTTAGAAACATCCAGAACTTTTCTGTAACCGATTACCAAAGGATGAGCTCTGCAGTAAGCGCAAGGGACACTGCAGGCAGTATGAATCCGGCATTAGAGATCACAGATGTCAGGCCGCAGGCTGCACGAAACAGCGTATTCTATCGGCAACGTTCAGAACTTCAACAGTTTAACACGAACGGCGTACAGAGATTTTATATCGTATCTGTTGCAGATTACGGGTTTATCATTACCATCAATAGCGACTTCGCAAAACAAAAAATCACACTATCGTAAATATTCGGTATCGTCATAATTTAAATAAAACAGACGCACATTCACTTCAAACAATGCAAATGTCGACAAATGCATTAATTATGAAATAAGTGGGCAGATGGAACAAGAGCATAAAGGAATAAGTAATTATGTTTTACATTTCGTTACATCCAGCTACACAACGGAACACACGCTAATGAGGTCAGTGCTTCATTTCATGAACGATACAAATAATGTAGGCGCGTTCGCATCCCTGCGGAGCCCTGTCCAGGGAGATACAATGACCGGTATACTACTTGACTGAGTCCCTGACAGACCGCCCTGCGGCAACACGCACTAATGGGGCTGAACGAATGAGCCCAACGACATAACGAATACCCTATGCGGCCTTTTTCTGATAGTCGCTCTGATAATCGATCCTTCTCGCCTCTGACGTTTGGACAGCTGCCAAAGGCGCAAATGCCAATCAACCCCGGAAACCGGGGAAGCACATCGTCTGATCTTCACCCGTGCCAACCCTTTAAACGAAACTGGTTCAATGATGGGGTACGCTTTCTTCACCCCCCACTATACAAATACGCACACATACTGTTATCAAGCTAAGTGAATGGGCTTTTAAATGCAAGGAATCGTTCTAGTAAGTTGCCCATTCACTATACAAGGCTAGGAAGAACACGTGTGCGACCAGAATTTTTCACTGGGGGGAGGGGGCTGACCCCAAGGCTATACATAATTTATTTTTGATGTGAAAAATTATGTTACAAAAATCCTGTCATAAATATGACTGTGACAAAACACTTTCAAACTGCATTTACGTACATACAAATATGATTGCACGTTCCAAGACTGACTCACTTCATTTAAATCAGGTATAATATTCTTGGTTTTTTTAATGTAATCTAAGACTCCTAACGTATTTTATTTTATTTTCAAAATTCTAACGCACTGGTCACCAGCCGATTTCAGTGGCTAATTTCGGCTGAAGGATAAATCACATAAAAGTTTGATATCATCGTGTCTTCAAAATTTTTATTTCTTAAATTTCGAGTTGGAGGGGAGGAGCCTGCAGGCCGGCAGCCCTCCTACCCTTGGGTGTGCCCTTGACGCAGTGTATGCGCTGTTACGTGGCAGATTTATGCTTGGATAATTTACTGGGAGGGGCCTTCAAAGAGATGGGAAAGATCGGTTCAATGAAGTATGAAGTCGAAAAAGATGAAGTGGCCTATATCATATGTCTGATTCTTGTTGAATGATTCTGTTTCAACTGGGTAAGTAAACTTGGAGGCCAGCAAAGAATAGCGAGGACACAGGGAACTGCAAAGAGGCCATCGTAGCCTACTTCAAGTGAATAAATCTGCAATAGCATTGTAAGATGTAACGAAAGTAATGATTAAAATCGTAGACAAATGAGACTTCTACAATATTTTCTGGCTATTATAAAATGTACCGTCGTTAAAGTACAGATAAAAGAGAAAAAATCGTTGTGAACATTTCTTGCGAAAATAAATACTTTCATAGAAATCGGCCATCACACGGTTTCAATATATGAATATGAAAGAAAGAGAACTCGAAAAAAATCATAATTTTCGTGGCGAAGAAATCAAGGAAAACGACAACTAAATAATAAGAGCATGACTACACTTCAGGAAGGACACTGAACACTGCGCAAGTAATGACCTGCATCTTTATTTCGACATTTCATAGTTTACAGATACGAAACACAATTACTATTGCGTTATATTGGGCGAATACTTCATCTACTTCTATAAGACGCACAACCACTGCTGAATTTTCAGACAAGGGTAATTCCTGGGTTCACAGCAACACCTGGCAACGAACACCTGACACTGATATGACGCACAGCAAGTACGTTATGCCATCAGAGGTACAGCGAACCTCAGCCACTCCTTGTTGCAACACGGTGAACGGCAAACTTCATATAACATCCTCCACCAAACTTCAACTAAGTTGTTCGCAGCAGCCAATTAAAGCAACGCCATTAAGTTTAACTCACAATGACGATAAGAGATCGCCAATAGTTCAGGTGCGTAATTCCCGTATGATTTCCATTACCCGCTTAAATTAATCGCTGCAGTCAACACATAACACAGGACGAACGGGACAGAGAATACTGCCTAAGCGACCTAAGTAGGCGCACGTATTACAGCATCCAAGGAGGCCTGGTGACGCACGTGTCCGAGTATATAACATGACGTGAATACACATAAATATACACAAGTTTCATCCATCCATCACCATTATCAGCATCATCTCAGCAAAGAACAGGCCTTTGAAATTAAAAAAAAAATTGGAATTCTGACATCCTAAACTCTCCAGATCAGGCTGACTCAGTATCTTCGGGATTTTGCATCCAGCCTCTGAAACAGAACTTACATACAGCAAAGATTTCTTGGATTTTTTGAGGGTTGTTTGACCGTGCATCATCCTCATGAAATAATGCGGAATGCCAACTTGACGCAACAAGGTAATTTTATTGATATATTCTTAGCTCGACATGTTTCGGGCGCATACGCCCATCATCAGAAGCATTAGATGTTTAGTTGCAGCGTATGGTTTTCTGCACCGACTTTTTGGATGGGTGGCGGTCTTAAGAGCCGCTGCATAGGTCGTGTGTGTGGTGCGGATGGTGCCGTGCGACAGCATGTCGAGTTAAGAATATATCAATAAAAGTACCTTGTTGCATCAAGTTGGCATTCCACATTATTCCACTTCTTGGATTTAGACGCCACCTAAAATATTAGAGCGTAATGCCTCTGTCGAAGAAGGTTTCCAACTTTTCAAGCATTCTGAAGCAGGCCTGAAAAAAAGGCAGGCCTGAAGATTGGTGGACCCTTCATTTCAAAGCAACGAGTTCAATTACGCGGTAGTTCGGTGTGTACGACATGTGTAATGTTGTGCCACAGATCGATCAAGTTTTGTGAAAACCAAAGGAGCGCCGCAGCTGAAACAGATACTTGGAAAGAACTGCTTAACATGCAATATAAGAGTATGGCCGAATTCTTATTTTTAAATTACACGCTCTTGGACATACAAATCTATCTCCGAAGAACAAAGCCGTACCTCCAATACATTCGGCAATGTTGGTCAACACATTTTTCTGCTTGCCGACATCAGGCGATGAAACGCCGCAAAGGCTTAACTGCATGTCTTCAGGAAAGACACAGATCGCCCCGCGCACCTCCACTTGGTTAGGTTTTGCCGACTGACGAAGCCGGTCAGCATCCTTTTGTTTGCCATCGGAAGCCGAAATACAGCACGGGCCGGTCCGCATATCTTGCAGAGAGATACAGACTGCTCTGAGCACGTCCACTACTTTCGCGACTGACCATGCTGGTCAAAATCGTTTTGTGTCTGCCGACATCGGACGCTGAACTGCAGCAAAGGCTCATCCGCGTACCTTCGCGAAAGACATAGATTGCCCAGCGCACCTCCACTACTTTCGGCTTTGCCAATCGGCAACGCCGGTTGCAGACACGGTTTCTGATGTATTTGTTCTTTTCCCTGAACCGCTGCAACAACCACTCGTCCTGCAAGTGCAAGTATTCCGCCCACATCAACACTGATCGATCTGCTTACAAACAGACGTATTTCCCAGAACTCTTCGCACCAACATTTTCTAGTCGGCCCTCCGTCCTGGCTGTCCTGCCCAGAGAAAAGTAGGTCTATCGAGTGTGCGAGCGACGTGTGGCCTTGGGCGGCCGGGGAACACTGCAATCGATACGACGAGCGTGCCCCGGGGCTGCCCACAGAAAAGGTCCGATTTCACGCATCTTACACGAGGCTATACTACCCAAAATATGATTCACAAAAAACAAAGTAACTATGAATGTATAAGGGAATTAACAGGAAGATCTGTTTAAAAAATTCTCTAGCAAATCAAAGGTCTTGTCATTTCCGAGAAAGACACCAAGCACTCCAAAATGGCTCATTCCATTACATACAAGTTAAGCAGCAACCCCCCCCCCCCAAAAAAAAAAACACACACACACACACACACAATGAACATATATTCGAAATACTGCGTCAGAATATCGAATTCACATAGCACTAGCACAACAAGGAGGCAAGCATACAACCCTAAACACGCCTCCGAACCCTCCACATTACATAATATGGACAAGAAGGGAATCTAAAGCGCCTTAACAGAAACAACACAAATTCCGCAGCAGCGCGTATTGGGCTTTATATTAGCCAGCTGTATCTGCTGAGATGTTTATTGTAATTACGTGTTGCAGCTAAAGACGCATTTGGTTTCGAGAGAGCTACCCATCACAAAATGATTACTGCATTCACGAAGCACAACAGCAGAGAAATGAATTTGTAATGCATTTGTGAAACAGCTAAAAAGTTCATAAATTTCACACTACTTCCGTCCACCCTCACCCCTCTAGTCTGTGTCAAGTAAGCCACCCATGGCCTTCTCACACATTCTTTATAACTATTTACAAGGCTTTACTCCCTAATACCTCTAAATCTCAATTTCCGTTATTCTAAGCTACATGCATTGCCGATAATTTTAGCGTGAATAGAATGTCTTAAACAGGCGACTGTGTCCTTTTGACCACCACACTATGTCACGTGCCTGACTGAAGGTCGTGAACAGGCCAGACAAAGCACTACACCGAAGATACTCATGCAAGATATATAAGCACGGAAAATGAGCAAGCTCCCCGGATACTAGGCGATGAGTACTCATTTCAGTCACAGCAACTATTATGCGCTCTATTGATCCAGCAATCATACATTTCCTTACTTTTAATACATGTAAATCCCAATTGCATTCCACACTAAGTAAAGGATTTAAGTGACAAAAATTTTAAAACGAAGGTCCGATCTTTAGCATTCATTCCAAAGGAACACAGTAAGTGATAATTACGAGTTTTTAGTATTTATTCTCGTTACACGTGATTGAGCCATGTCTGATAAAGTCCCTGGATTATATCTGTTGACGTATTCCGTCTACCATAACTTATTGTACAGTTGGTAACAACGATGGCAACCTCGATACCTTCAACCGTCCTTCAATGCAAGGCTACTTTCAGGTCAAGAAGTGAGGTACATATGTACCATTACTTCAATGTGGCAGGTCTTAAATTTTGCTCGTGCAATAAGCACGATACTTCGAGGAGTTTGTGAATGTACAGCAGTATTACAGTGCTAACAGCTCCGCACAACAAGGCATAAACAATCCTTACCTATGGCACTACATTAGTTACATTCAGAATTCGATGCAATAATTCCAGGGGTTCCGACGTATTTAAACTCGCAATTACGAGACGGTGTAAAAACGAGCGCTGTCAGTAGCTCTAAAGCTGATAAATAATCACATGGTGTCTTGCGAACAACGGTCACTCGAAACAGGCGCGTGAGGAGAGCTCTTGTGGGAGCTATATGAACGTACAGAGAAGAAAAGAGCATCGCGTTGCCATGGTGACAAGGAACGCTTCCTCCAGATAACGAAGTTCACTTGGCCACTAATAATGTAAACTAATATTAATGACATACTTTGGTTATGAACAACACACTAACTTATTTAACACCCCCTAATTAGTGCCTTATCACAGCCTACTGTTTACACATCTCAGCCACAACTAAATTACTGCTTCGTATCCGTTAATCCTAATTAGAAAACAACACACACTATTCAGTATAAGCACAGACGTCTGTTTCCTGAACTATAACGGCAGTGGGCGTGAAGGATCTACTGTCATACTATCTAACTTCAAACTGCATTGGCGGTGTATCCAACTATAGACAGTAAGCACACTATAACGCGCTCATGTTTTCAAAGCGTTACGTAAATACGACGTATATTCGTCACGAGTTTCTATGTGCTACGTTTGTAAACTACAACACAACGCGACAAACAGTGGACACTAAACACAAGCCATGTGTCTGAGCGGGTACGTCACGCCGCGCTGATGTCGACGTCACGCCGAGACGAGGCAAAGCGTACTAGAATGCGATAGAGCTAATGCAACTCAGCTTTCCTACCCCAACCGGGAGATGCCACCACAATCGCTTTTGATTCCTCGTCCTAGGTTACATACGAACCACAATAACACACTTCAATACACTAAAATTTATTCACGGACAGATAAAAACCAACAGCTCATGACCGAATTGTATCGCAACCCTGTCTATTCTTGTTTTATTTTGTGACGCGTGTAGCAGCTCAGACTGTACGGCGTCATATAGTTTCATAACTAATGAGCTACAGTGGCTGATGACAATTTATGATTTGTCTCACACTCTTCACTTCTACTGCACTCTTTCAATTTACTGACTAATTCGGGAGGGGTGGAACTAGTCACGCAATGGAGAAAAGTAACCACCGCAAAATCTCTTCTCGTGATCCCTCCGATTGTCTCCGCGAATCTGTTACAATAATTTGTAATGGCAAATACGCAGCTACATACAAATGCAACGTGTCACTTACGTAGGATATGATAAGGTGTAAAAACAGTTATAAAACCGAGAAATTTTTACTTTTCAGGGCTAATACACGTATGTGTGACGAAACTTAAATAGGTAACTTGAGACTCATGATTTTGTGGCGGGCAGTTTCACACCGCGATTGTCTTGGTTTTTACACCTTAGTGTACGTACAAGAACAAACGGCATCACACCTCAGAAATACCACAGCCTGAAGATCGTATTACAATAACGTGGCTGCTGCAGCTCAGAAAGTTTCAAACAAAGAGTATACCACTATATGATAAGGGTGATATATAGTAATACCACAATATAGTGTAGAGCTGTTTAGAAAGGACAGAAATATAAAGAACTGGAAGTAAACAGTACATTTGCACGTATAACCACATTAACTTGCGGTGCCGTGCAGGCCGGCACAACAGGACACCGCCATTCAAAATTCCTCTATTTGTAAGGTACAAGAACGTACGACTAATACATGTCCCTCTGAACGCGAGTTTCCACATACAATTGGCGACAAAAAAAGTGACTTCGACCTCTCTTACTGAATAATTGATACCAGGACGTGCTAAAAAATTTACACTTCTCGAAAACGACCTGCTAAAGTAAACAGGTCTACTTACTACGACTTTGAATCGCCAAGGAGTCCCTGCGCGTACTGTTAGAGACCAGGCAATACAGAGTTCGTGCATTCGAATCCCGCTTCGGTAAGGATGTTTGTCAGTGACCTACATATTGTCTCTAGTCATATTAGTAAATCGAACGTCCGCTTCAAACATAAACATAAAGTGAGATTTTAGGTGATTACGAAGTAAACTGTCATGCGGCTTGTTCTTCTGCTCTCACGATGCAGACAGCACGTCGGTATACATCTGCCAGACTACACATTGCTATGTCTCATAGGACAACTGTCTTTTTAAGTAGGCTATAAAGTCTCGAGGTCTTACAAAGAATTCACGAAGTTCCGTGCGTCACCGCTCAAGTGTGCACAGCCCACATGTTCATACAGCTAATAAAAGATAAAACCTGGCCTGGGCAGGCCCTTAGGGCTCCCAGAATTTCTAAACAATCGGCAAATGAAGGTGGCAAGGTTGTCAGCCCTACGTACCGGCCGCCTTTACCAACAAGGACATATCCATGTACACATTCTGTTCCCAGGGCCTTAGTAGCTCGCGCCACCGCGTACCCCCACTTCCAATAATACAAGAAATTTAAAAGCAGTGCCAAGATGTAGGTCTCTAAAAGAATTATATTCAGCTTCACAAAGATGGACATGCAGACAGACAGGCAGACGAAAAGACGGATACAAGCAAATTCTTCAGGGAGTTGTAAAGAAAGGAATTCCGTTCCCCCGGAACAGTAATGAAAAGGTGTGTCAGAAGAGTGGGTGAAGAAAAAATAAAACCATACTCGACTTTGAGGGTATGAAGTGCATATGACATGCGGTGTTAGTGCAGACAACTTCTGCGTTCCAGAACCTGAACATACATGATGTCACGTTTTCACACTTTGCAGTTACTTCACGCGAGAATGCATGAACGCACGGGAAACCAAGAATATGGCATGAGATGGAAAGAAAAGGTTTGAGTAAGCAAAAGGAAAGAAATATACGACCAAGGGAACCGACACAGAGAATAGTATAAATGGGGTGGAAGGAATTAGATATGGCACGCTGACAAGAATTTCATAATAAAGCAGTTAAATGAAGGACGGCCCCCAAAAAAGAGCGTTACAGAAACTATTACGGTTTATATTCCGCAGCAACTTGGTAACTGCAGTTGCGTCTATCAGAGACATCGGGAAGCCGGCTACGAAACTGTGGGCCTAGAAAGTCTTATAAATAATGATACAATTAACGTTTCTTCAAATGGAGTAACACAAACTGCAGCGAAGGGCAACTTAACCTTTCTCCTTATCCCTGTTCCATGGATATTGTTCGACATTTACTTGCCCATGATATATTTTATCATATCCGGAAATTATTAAAATTTTATTAGCAGCAGGCACCATAGAAAGCATAAGGATTGGAATTATAGATATAAACAATATACAGTCAAACACAATTAATGATTTTATTAAGGTGTATTTCTCACATTGCTTGTTCAGCGACATGTTTCGGCTCTAGTTATGAGCCATCTTCAGGTAGATTACTTTTCTTAGTAAGGTAAAATATACAATTAGCAATGCTACTGTTTTTGTTGGTGGGCCGGATAGCTCACTCGGTGTAGCGACTGACTACAGGCAGGACGATCTGGGGATCCAATCCCGGTGGGGGCGTGATTTTCCGCCCGTCCAGACCGACCCTGGGGCCCACCCAGCCTCCTGTAAAATGGGTACAGGGTCTTTCCCGGGGGTAAAGTGCGGCCGGGG
>Ga0136643_10016462_pt1 | contig 11117 bp, 10 predicted proteins | sample TergutLab28metaG_FD_96883 | JGI IMG/M metagenome (GOLD analysis project Ga0136643, IMG submission 96883) | Labiotermes labralis P1 segment gut microbial communities from Petit-Saut dam, French Guiana - Lab288 P1 (version 3) (version 3) | ecosystem: Host-associated > Arthropoda: Insects >... | reverse complement strand
TTTAATAACCGAGGCAAAGCACTGGATACAATGGCCTGTATAAATTGCTACAAGTAAGGCTGTCTGCGTAAGCCACGAAGGCACATGGGCAATCGGATACACTTCTCATTCCTAATCTCGATACTACAGCTTCGCGTCACTCTCGCACCAAGCGCCACCGGTACCATCGCGCAGCAAGCAGGAGACTGGGTGAGCATAGTCACTGTGACTGCAAATATGGTTCGCTTCATTCATTTACGACGCATCTTGCTTTATGTAAGAGTGACCAGACGAGTGAAAAACAGGCTAATGATATCCTTACTATAGCTGATACGTAAATTTCCAAGTATCGAAAACGCAGCCATTTCTGGTGGCTGAAATAATGCTCAACTGTATGAACACACCACTGTCGCTAAAGACACAGACGTAGGTACTGTAAGGCACGTCACCTAACCACAGCACAATGCACCCAATACTCTACTTCAGTTTACTATTTAGTAATTTTCTCCGAAGATCCGCTGCTGAAATATGGCACCCTGTCACTAAACCACAGCCATGTGGTGTGAGGTAATAGAATTCACTGATTGGCCACTGTCTATGAGAAACCGCTGGCGGGGGAGGCGGAGGGGGGGTGGCGGGGTACATCACTAGACAACGGCCATGTTGAATAAGCAACTTTACGTTAAATTACCGTTCAGTCATTTTCTTTTACTTACACCGCAAACACTGAAAGTGGGGTAAGCTTACAACTCAAAATCTGTAACTGTCGCAAAAAATGACACAAACTCCAGAATTTACCCACAGCAGAAAACCTGCTTCTTACATCTGGAAGACAACGATAGCATTAATGTGCCAATTCTTTATTGGCCGAAGCTAGAGTCAGCTGGGGTTGTTACGCGATTCCAGGCCATCGCCACGTTTTTCTTCCTGCCTGTGTTCTCCCGCTACTTTTTAAATACATTCAATCTATTTCTTTCTTTCCCTTCCTTTCTGTTTTTACTTCTTTTACTATGGGATATTATCTGGGTTTGGTTTCAATTACACAAACTTGTCTACACCAAATCAAAATAATTTAAAGATTGGCGTCTTCTAGGACGTTCTGCGGTGTCTACAGACAGATAAATCGCCACCGACAGCTGACTTCTTGACTCTGAAGATGAAGGTATTACGCTCCTTCGAAACGTCGGTAGATTTATCAGTCGACAAGGCATAAAGTCCCAGAGGACTTAACAACTGGTGTGTGGCCCCATATCTCCCAGTTTAGTCTAGCAACACAGCACAACCCAGCCCCACTATAATGCAGTTCTTTCAGAGCGTATGTAGCAAATGCGCATGCGTAACATGCAGCAAGTTAAGAGGATCGCTGTAGTCACAAAAATGTGATGAATGTTTCGGAAAACGTTCCTAGCAGTACGACTTCTTCATGCCTTGAAAAGACGACAACTCAGCACTAAATTCGAAGATGGATAGAGAATAGTATGAATGTGGATTATGGGGGGGGGGGGGGGGGAGGGGGAAAAAAAAGCAGCGCTCATACAAAAGAAATGTTGGTAGAAAGGTTCCACGAAACTTGCCGCGTGTTGACACGCGTGTAAAAAATGTTGAAGAAGGCGAAGTGCAACTGAAGATCCTTGCGTGAAAAATGGCATTCGACAGTACTGGCAACCTCGGAGAAAAAAAATCTGCTGCCTATTTTCAAATAATTCGAAGTAAAGAGAAGGCATCCCTTCATGCCAGAAAACGAACAAGTTGGCTGAGGCAGCAACGCTTCTTACTTGTGTCGGGAGATGACTGGTTCGATTGCCGGCCAAGACACCGACTATCCTGACCACAGTACTACGAGCTCCTCCCAAACAAATATCAGGATTCTTGCTTCAGTCCGGCCATGACTAGTTGCCTCCACATTCACCTCAATATTCACTGTCATCTAGTCATTCTACGTTACGTAAGCATTAACTGGGTTACCAATAAAACCATCACACCTACGGGCAGGACCACCAAAGAACTGTGGGTTGACTCCCGGCTTTAAGTATGAAATTTTCTGTCCTCCACAATGTCCACATTGTCCAGACCAATCTCGGACCCAACCGGCTTCCTAGTCAGTGAGTACCGGCGACTATTTCTCCGGGGCTAAAGCGAACATGGCGTGAAGCCGACCACTCAGAATGCGTAGAGGTAATTCAGACGCACCATACTCCTCTATGACAAACATAGGGACACCAAATTCCTTATGAAAGAGCAAGGGGCGACCGGGACTTGGTCAAAAGGTATTTCAGGAAGACAGAGCTACAGTGCATACAGTCAAGGAGGATTTGGAAGCTTTGCAGGGTCAATTTCACAACGAACCGTTGTACCGTACGAGACACAAAACAACCGTATGGTAAATATAAAGCAATTCCTGTACAGGCCTGGACAGGCAGGCCCTGAAAGTTCCAGGACGTTGAGCCAGGCACGTGAAGGCGGTAAAGTTGTCAATCCTACGCAACGGCCGCCTCTAACGCCCCCCGGCAAACATTCCTGGTACTCACTTCTGTTAAAAGCTGAGTCCATCCCAGGACCATCGTGCGGCCAGAAGGATTATGTCAATGGAAAATTCCAATGACACCATCGGGAATCGAACCCGCTACCTATGCACCAACTAACTGCGCCACTTTACTTCAAGAGTAACTAACTGATTGAGCTGTTTTATAACACCGACTTTCAGAAAGCAAGTTTATGCAGCGCGTAATTGCACAACTAAACAAACACTGCCTGATTGTGTCTGGCTGTTATCGCCTGTAAACAGCACTGAAGGAAAAGCTTGGGGGCTACAAATTTAGACATGACTTCGACGTGGAAACAGTTGTGACACTGTGGTTGATAACGCAAGACAAGGACTGATATCACCACCGAATATAAAATCCTCCTCCCAGGATTATGATTCAGACCTTAACTATGGCGAGGACTACGCGAAACACCATATGCTGTGGGACTGACTACGGGAACGTTGAGGCTGTGATTAGCGTAGAGGCGTAGACTTAAGATATTTCGGTAGTACAGCTGTGTGCGATACCAGTCGAACGACTGGTGTGGTTGGTTACTTAATAGGCGACAGCTTTATCGCACTTTATTGTTACTTACTCCATGGAGCAGTCCTTCTTGAGAAGCCAACCGGTTTTCAGCTTCTATGGAACCCGAAAGATCATTACCGCATTCGCACGTGCCCGCCACCTGTCCCTATCCTGAGCCAGCTCGATCCAGTCCATGCCCTCCAACAAACATCCTGAAGAACCATCTGAATATTATCCTGCAATCTTGGCCTGGGTCTTCTAAGTGGTCTCTTTCCCTCGGGTTTACCCACCAAAATCCTGTATACGCCTCTCCTCTCTCCCATACGCGGTACATGCCCCATCAAACTCATCCTTCTCGATTTTATCACCCGAACAATACTGGGTGAGGAGTTCAGATCATTACGCTCCTCATTACGTAGTTTTCTCCAGTCCCTGTTACATCGTCCCCCTTAGGTCCAAAAATTCTCCTCAACACCCTATTCTCAAACACCCTCAGCCTATATTCCTCCCTTAATGTGCGCGACCAAGTTTCACACCCATAAAAACAACAGGCAAAATTATGGTTATTTATATCTCAATCTTTAAATTTTTGGATAGAAAACTGGAAGACAAAAGATCCTGCACCGAATGACACCACACTTTATTTTACAGTGTCACAAAATCGGAACGGATGACCACGAGTTCTTTTTTTTTTCCCAAAATAACTGTTTGGAGTTGTTTCTCGTGCAATCAGGCAGAGAATACTGAGTAAAACAAAGCTACAAAAGACAGATGTTGACGGAAATACGTATCATGTGAAAACAGTTACTTGTAACATTTAGCTCCTGCTCTAATTATTCCATAATTTTCAGAAACATCTTTATTGCGGTAAAATTTAATGCTCAAATCTAACAACAGCCTCCTTTCCTGCACTTACCAACAGTTTTCCGACATCACCGCAAAAAAATATGGTTGAACAACTACACGACAATCCGACTGAAAACCAAAGGGATTTGATTTCGTCAGGCTAGTGTGAGAACTGGTCAGACGTCGCACGGGCAGGTCGCGTCTACTGCAACCGCACATTCAAGTTTTAATCTGCTTCTCCTGTTACGGGACTATCATATCCGATTTGCGCTGAGGTCAGCCGGGCAAAATGTCGTTATAATACATATCCTGTGCAACCGCAACCCAAATCTGAACTGTTCGTATCAAACGTGAAAATAAAGAACCCAAAATATATGCAATGTAAATTTAAGGACTGATCGAATCTTATATTTCGTGCTACTCTTCACTGAGCTACACAGTATTTAAAATGTATTATCTGTTGTTGTTCTAACAATAAAAGGGAAAGTGAGAATGAATGAATGAAGGGACTGAGTGAATCGTTATACAAATGAATGCGTGAATGAATAATAAATGAACGAATGAACGAAAACGGGGGTTCGAAAAACACAAAGTTTCTGATACATTGGTACAAAAGCAGGTATAACAAAGGATGCCAAAAATTATATCGAATAATAGATCAAAATGGACGTAGACGACTTGCAAGACATTTAAGAGACTATTAGACGAGGTCGAAACAGGTCAATCAGGGCCTAACTCGTGACGGGTGATGATGATGAAGACGAAGATACAAAGGAAGATGAAAGGAATAAAAGAGTGAAAACGGGAAGGAAAGAAAGAATATTGCTCAGACGTGACTGTTCCATTCTAAAGATCATGTTATGGCAGCACTCAGTTTCCTGGCCGTGCAATTTATCAGTGATGTAAATTATTGATACGCCTACAATTTACTCACACAGAGCTTCATAACTTACACAACAGTCTGATTTTCTTTATTACATTTCCAATTTTTCAGCACAGAAACACCTAACATCACAGCTTGCGTACAAATGGCGTCAGAAATGCCACAGCACTCCAAGCGTCAAGGTGTTCATTGATTCATACAGATATTGCAACAGAGTCAGGATACCTAATCCCATCTATTTCCTCTTGCGAAGGACGCCAAGAAATATATAATATTTTTCAGATATTTGATACAGTATTTGCGGCTACCGTACATTTCGTATCTCAACTTCAAGAACAACTGTTCTCTACTTACGTGTACATTTAGCGGTTCCACATTATGTTGCTAATTAAATTAACAGGAGCTAATGCTTAAACGATTGCAGTTTAAAGGATTTAAAACCAAGCCTTAACCCCTTAAAGAATGAAGTCCAACTCCTATTTATTTGTCTTCTGCAGACTCTACGCGTCAGGGCTTCCACCATGCTCCTGGTCAGAGTTCACTTCTGTAATTATAGGGATCTCCTTCAGTAAATCTCCCCATCCTAGAAAGGAACTAAAGGACAATTATCAGATTACCATTTTGTGTGTGTGTGTGTGTGCCCATTTCAACTTCCGGACCGGTTGCACCATTGTTCACGCAACACTATACGAACTTGAAGCAACTGTAGAATCTATCAACATCGTTATTTGTAACTTCATACAATCAGTAACATCAACATGGCGCACACGCGAACTTGCGAGGAAGAAGCGACATTAGCGACACTTACTTTTGGATCCTGGAATAATGTATGGCAACAGAGCTTAGAAAAGTATGCAATTTATACTGAGACAATAATTTTTGCAGAACGTAAAATAAATTTTATTTAGCTTTGAGTCTAATGGCGGTGACCACAGAATGGTTGAAGCTAGGCGTGTGAAAACCTGTACTCAGATTATAAATACAACTGTTCATTATGCATGAACTGGCAAATCAACAATTACAAACCATAGAACGATACGAAACTGTTGTAAGCTTAAAGCCGATAAATTTAACATGCCGGTTATGTTAGAAGCTTTTCACAAAAAAAAAAATAAATAAAGTAACTGCAATATTAACAGATATGTATGGCGAGAAATCTGCACACGTGGAAAGTGTGTTGGGGGACTTTTCTTCCAAATTCGTTGTTTGATAGCTTATTTGTTACCGTTTTTTGGTATGGACCATCGGCAACCGAATGGCACTTACCTATATATACGTCAAAGAACAGAGAAGAACGCCGACACACGTCGAAGCCGCAGCCGGAACCTGAACCAAGGATCCCAGAATACGAGCGGCTCAAAACAACCTGCCTCACATCGCGCGGTTACTGCGATATATTGGCCTCTATCAAACTCTCTCACAACTGTGGTGAAAGGAATAGATTTCAAACATAAAACTTGAGCTATTATCCTACCAACCGGTCTAGCGACGCTAAGAAAGTCCGTGGCGACAAGGCTTAGCGCGTACTCAGGCTGCGGATGGAGGAACGGCTTCCATTATGGAAGGTTGCTGCGAATATATTGAATAAGCAATCAAGGACAGCCAACAAGGGGTGGTCCTACAGATAAGGTGATGGGCGAGGTACTAACAACCCCTCACCTTAAAAATTGACCTTGTTACGTCACGTATGCCTGGGTTTTGGGCCTGGACTGATCCTTTGGTACGACCTAACCCACGGAAAAGTGACATGAGATCCGGTATATTGAGGGTTAGCAGCCTGTATAGGTCAGGTTCACATACGACAGTGGCCAGGAAATTAGAAAATTATAAATTAGATTTAGATGGTGTAAAATGGGTTAGGTGGGACAAAGAGGGAAGGGAAAGAGCAGGGGATTATATTTCTTTCTAAAGGGAAGGAAAGGAAAATCATTAATTGGGAACAGAATCTTTTGTACGCCACAGAATTGTATTAGCAGTTAAGAGATTATAGTTTGTCAGTGATAGGATGCCTATATAGTTCTGAGAGGTCGCTGGTGAAATATCATTGTTTTGAATGTGCACGCGTCAAGTGAAGAGAAAAGCGATGATTCAAAAGACATTTTTAATGAAGGAATTAGAACAGGTGCTCGATAATTTTCCTAAGTAACATGTGAGAATTCTGTTAGGAGTCTTTAATGCAAAATTGGGGAAAGAGGTTGTTTTCTAACCGACAATTGGGAATGAGAGTCCACATCAGGATAGTAGTGATAATGTTGTAAGAATAGTAAACACTGCCACTTCAAAAATCTAATTGTTCAGAGCACGATGTTCCCGCACCAAAACATTCATAAATGCACCTCGACTTCCCCTGATGGGAAGACTCACAACCAGATTGATCACATATTGGTATGATGGATACGAGATGGCATTCGAGTATATTCGAAATACGATAATTAAGGGGAGCTGACTGTGATGCTTATCATTATCTGGTGGTTGCAAAAGTTACGGAGAGATTGACAGTAAGTAAACAAGCAACACAGAAGTCTGATGTGGAAAGATTTAATCTCAGGAAGCTAAATGAGGTGGATGTTAGGAAACAATATCAGATTGAGATCTCAAATACATTTGCAGCTTTGGGGAACTTAAATGATAACAAGGACATAAACACGGCTCTCGAGAACATTAAAGAAAATATAAAAACCTCAACTACAAAGAGTCTAGATATGAACGAAATGAAGCTACATAAACCATGATTTGATGAAGAATGTCTACGATTTCTAGATCAAAGCAAGCAAGACAAAATGCAGTGATTACAGAAACCAAACCAAAGCAATGTAGATAATCTGAACAATATAATGCGTGAAGCTAGCACACATTTCAGGAACAAAAAAAAGTTATTTTATCTGAAAGCTAATATTGATAAACTTGAAACCAACAGTGAGATAAAAATTTCAGACAACTGTAACGGAGCAACAATGACTTTAAGAAGGGTTACCAGCCTATAAGTAATATAGTAAAGATGAGAAGGGTGATTTGGTTACAGATTCCCACAGTATTTTGGCTAGGTGGAGGAAGTATTTCTCTCAGCTGTTCAGTGTACATGGGGTTACTGATGTTAGGCAGACAGAAACACATACAGCAGAACCATTAATGCCGAAGCCGAGTGACTTTGAGGTTGAGATGGCTATCGAAAAGCTAAAAAGACATAAATCACCAGGTACTGATCAAATCCTAGCAGAAATTATTAAAGCAGGGGGTAGAATAATTCGCTCTGAAATCCATCAACTTATTAATTCTGCTTGGAGTAAGGAGGAATTGCCTAAGGAGTGAAGGACTTGATCATTGTACCTCTCTGTTTGTTACATGGGTGATAAAACAGATTGTTGTAATTATAGAGGCATATCACTTTTGTCAAATACGTACAAACTTTTATCCAACATCCTGCTGTCAAGGTTAGCTCCATATGCAGAGTAAATTATTGGGGATCATCAGTGTGGACTTCGGCGCAACAGGTCAACCACTGATCATTTATCAAATACTTGCGAAAAATGGAAATATAATGAAGCAATGCATCAGTTATTTATAGACTTCAAGAAACCTTATGATTCGGGTAGGAGGGAGGTCTTGTATAATATTCTCATTGAGTTGGGTATCCCCATGAAACTGGTAAGGCTAATAAAACTAACTGAAATAAACCAATAGCAGAGTCCGTGCAGTCACGTATTTGAATGGCATGTTCCCTATTAATGGTCTGAAAAAAGGAGATGCTTTATCACCAATGTTTTTCAAATTTGCTTTAGAGTATTCTATTACGAGAGTTCAGGTAAACCACGATGACTTGAAATTAAAAGGTACACATCAGTCTTTGTTATATGCTGATAACTTTAATGTATTGGTGGGCAGACGCGTACATACTCTAAGGAAAACACAGAAGCTTTAATAGTTGCTGTAAGGAGATTGGGCTAGAAGTAAATGCTGATCAAAGTAAGAACATGGTCATGTCTTGATATCAGAATGCAGGACAAAGTCAAAGTACAAATACTGATAATAGCTCCACTGAAATGGTGGAACAATTCAAATATTTGGTAACAAACTTAACGAATCAACATTCTATTTAGGAAGAAATTAAGAAGAGATTGAAGTCAGGGAATGCTTGTTATCATTCGGTGCTGAATCTTTGATCTTCCAGTTTGCTACCCAAAAATGTAAAAGTTTATACAGAATTATAATTTTACCAGTTGTTTTGTATGGATGTGAAACTTGGTCACTCACACGAAGGGAGGAACGTACGCTGAGGGTGTTTGAGAAAAGGTGCTGAGGGAATATTTGGGCCTAAGAGGGACGATGTAACAAGGCAGTGGAGAAAACTACAACAGCGAGGAGCTAAATGATCTGTGTGTACTCCTCACCAAATATTATTTGGGTGATCAAGTCGAGAATAATGAGATGGGCGGGGCACGTAGCATGTATGGGGGAGAGGAGAGGTGTATGTTGGGTTTTGGTGGTGAAACCTGAGGGAAGGAGGCTACTTGAAGGATGCAGGCTTAGATGGGAGGATAATATGACAATGAATCTTCAGGAATTTTGTTGGAGGGCATGGAGTGGATCGAGCTGACTCAGGACAGGAACAGTTTGTGGGCACTTGTAAATGCGGTGATGAACTTTCAGGTTCCATAAAATGCGGGCAATTGCTTGACAAGCTGAGAACCGGTTAGCTTCTCAAGAATGACTCTGCTTCACGGAGTAAGACTAAGTAGGTACCAACTGATCTAGAAGTTAACATCACGTCATCTAGCAACACGTCGCACTCTTTCAAGTTATTCTTACTGCAGTGTACATTTGCTCAGTAAAAGCAAGGACAATTGTAAACATGCTGACTGTTGGACTTATCTGGTCTGTACGATGATAGAGAATCACGACTTGTCCACAAAGACAGACCACATGTCTGGCCTCATTACGACGTGGCGTCAAAACACCGAGTGAGGCAAGTATTATGAGGTCGCTGTGTTGAAAATTACAAATACGACGCCGTAAAAAGTACTCAGATCGTGGCTGCTGTAAGTACAAAGTTTCAGTAAAAGAACTACATACATACATACTTACATAACACACACACACACACGCACTCACGCGCGCGCACACACGCACGCACACACGCACACGCACGCGCACGCGCGCGCCCACACGCACGCACACATACATTACATACACAGCTTAACTTTCTATACCTTCAATTCGCAGCTGCAAGTCAAAAAATATTTGGTATCGTCAATTTAAGAGACAGCAGGAGCACAAGAATTACGAAATCGGTAAGGTGTGGTTCTGAAACGTGACACAAAGAGGGACAATGCACGAAAATGTAGCGAAACCTACGAACAGTAATAAGAATGAAACATCACCGGGCGGAATTTTTGGCGATAATCCCACTGATCGAATGACGTGAATTCACAGAGAGAAACTTGTTTGCACTAGCATGCCTAGAATAACAGACGTTTAGTTTTACTGTACACGAGACAGAATTTGAAACAGTAAAAATGGCGTAGGGCTGAAAAAGGTACAGTTCTGCGTTTGGTTGCGATATTCATGACAGAATAAGAGAGAACCTTGCGATACAGGGAGCTACAATACGGCAAATTAAATACTGCAGTCTACAACTCAAGACCTGTCACTGGACACAGACAAAGTAATTCGTAACATGTACGATCATTAATCTAGTAATCCCTCGCTTTTCGCGAGAGTAAGGTTCCAAGATCCCTTGCGAAAAGCAAAAACAAGCGAATAAATAAACCGCCCCTCCACATATACAAAGTTTTGGTATTTTTTGGTACCTTTCTTCACAACGATGGACTTTAAAGTTTCCTTTTATGCTTCAGTCTCCTTTGGCTATTTAACCAAAAAGTTAAAATGAAAACATTTTACTATTTAACGCATATTTTAAAGTTATTCTGCGATTGATTCTCTTTCGCTGGTCGGAATTTATTTTTTTTTTTTTTGGTAGACTGTGTGATTTTTATTCTTGGAACGACCCCGCGAATATGCGAAGAACACGAAGTAGAAATCAGAGGAAAGCACAGGATGACTATACGCTCAATCGAACATTTCACCTCGTAGCAGCTTCCTTAAGAACATTAAATTAAAGGCGATTAGAATAAATCTTACATGGGTATTGCACATTACAATATATTGATATGACATTGACCCACTGAATTTGAAAACTCACCTATAAAAATCCCTCCCTCACAGAAAACACGGCGTCCCCACTACATGCTTCTCATGTATCCCTCCCGATGTAAATTTAGTAGTACAGCTTCAAGTTCTTGTATATGTGTTAAAAACGACTGCCACCGGGTGAAAACCCAATTGCAGTTAAATAAATATTA